>Ga0193960_1000010_pt1 | contig 90769 bp, 83 predicted proteins | sample FB_3_MG_FD_140338 | JGI IMG/M metagenome (GOLD analysis project Ga0193960, IMG submission 140338) | Microbial mat bacterial communities from the Broadkill River, Lewes, Delaware, United States - FB_3_MG | ecosystem: Environmental > Aquatic > Freshwater > River > Microbial mats | place: USA... | reverse complement strand
TGATGAAACCCTAAGGTTTCATCTTCAAAACACTTCAAAAAAGAAGTGCTTCAAAGATCAAACCATCTCTAACGTCTTTTAAAAAATTAACTCGATTTAAGTTATTCTTTATAAAACGGCTTATATTACTTGTTGTGCACAAGTATATTAGCAAAACTCTTAAAATTTGTTAAAGGCAAGTATCTAATTTCCTATGCTATACTTACATTATGAAACAAGTAAAATTTAATTTGGAAGAATCTTACGGATACCATTTTAATACTATATTTACAAATATAAAAAGAATGATGGAAAATAGATTAAAAACCTATGATGTAACACATTTGCAATTTAGTATATTGGTAAACCTTTACAAAAACAATGTGAAGACGCAAAAAGAGATGTTACAGTACGTAAATGGAGATGAAGCAAACATTACAAGGCTAATCAACAGGCTTGAATCTAAAGGCTTTTTAAAACGAGTTCAGTCAACTGAAGATAAGCGAAAAAAACATATTGTTTTAACCCAAAGCGGTATAGATCTCGCACAAAAAACTATCGCTTGTGCACAAGAAGTCAACAACGAACTTATCAAAGTTCTTGATGAAAAAGAATCTAAACAGCTCTTGAAACTTTTACAAAAAGTTCACACAAGTGTTGAGAAACTTTGAGCTATAAAGTAAAGAGAAAATACAGGAGTATATAGTTGAGTCAAAAATCAAGTCTGTACCGTACTGTTGAAATATTAAAAATGCTCAATGAAGGTAAAAAGCTATGCGTTACTACACTTGCTTATACATATGCTGTTAGTGATCGTACAATAAGACGTGATTTTGAACTTATAAAAGAGCTTTTTGGTGACTTTATGAGTAAAGAAGGAGATTGTTACTTAGCTTATAAAAAAATATTACTCGAAGATGTCCTTACTGCAACAGACCTTATGACTCTTGCCAATATTGTCAACCTATTTAACATCACCCATAAAGCTTCTCTTATCTCAGATAAAACACAAGCACTTATTAATAAATCTATGAATGTATATGACTTTAAATCTCGACCTTTTGAAAACTTACAAAACACAGATATACTAAAAAAGTTAGAGCATGCAATACGCTTTAATAAAATAGTAGAATTAACTTATCAAACCGAAATCAACCGTTCTTCTCGCATTTTTTGTCCTTACAAAATCCTCTTTTTAAAAGAGAACTTCTATCTAGTTGGTATCAACATTACTCATCAACATCAATTTGAATTTTTACGTATTTCTCTTATTCAAAATGTAGCAGACAGTTCAAAAACATTTCACAAAGAGCAGAGTATAAATACTTTTATTGATACTATTCAAACGCCATGGGCAATAATTTCTCAACCAAATATTACTGTCAAAATACGTGTCTCAAAAAAAATTCGACGTTTTTTCATTTTAAAAAAATATCTACCAAGTCAAGAAGTTGTAAAGACTTATGAGAATGGAGATATTGCAGTACAATACAAAATTAGTAGCTACAATGAGATCGAGGAGCTTATAATTAAATGGTTACCTTATATAAAAATCTTATCCCCTGAGAATTTAATACAAAAAATCAAAAAGCAGCTTCACTTTAAGCTTAAAGCATTTGATGATAGTTTTGAATTTGTAAAACAAAAATAGATATCGGACAAAATATGTCCATTAATACTCCTATACTTTCCCCATGCAAAGCAAATATTTTTTTGCTTACTTGCATCCTTGCACTGCAAGGTATGTATGAGAATGCATAATTGTACTATGTACTGAAATACATAAAGTGTACTTAGGTTTCCCACCTTATCTATAATTAAAACGTGGGTTCGAGTCCCACCGCATAGAGTAATCTTGCGTAGCTTAGCGGTTAAAGCAAATCATTTAGGTTGATTAAAAGACTCAAGAGAACATATCTCTTACAACATATTAAACACTAATACTAGGGCGATGATCTTGCGTCTATATGAAACATTTAAGCTGTTAAGAGTGACTATAGCTTTTAACAAATTAAATAGACCATACTGTCCCATCATGCTCCGTATAGTGTTTTCAATAAGGAAAAAAAATGTTTACAATTAATGTAAAAGAGAATGAAAAAGTGTTACTTTATAAAGATGAAAAATTTGTAAAAGTTTTAGATGTAGGTGTACATAAACACTTTCATTGGTTTGAAAACTATACTATAGAGCGTATGAGCGATAGCTTTGGACCTTCGCAAAAGCGTAGTGAAAAGATGTTGAAACAATTTCCTGAAAATGTAACAACCTATTTTCATATCATTGCTTTAAATGAAGATGAAAAAGCTTATGTATGGGTAGATGGAAACTTTGTTGAACTATTACCTGCCGGTGCCACTCAACTATACTTTAAAGAGCTAAACCTTAAAGTAGAGAAGGTCAATATCAAAGAAAGCGTAAAGGTTGATGATATGTTTGTAAAATATATCGATAGACTACCAAAGGTAGCAGATCTAAGCCGTTTTTTTGTAGATAAGTTCACGACTGGTTATCTCTATATCAATGAAAAATTCGTCGATACACTTCCAACAGGAAAACATTACTACTACAATAACTTTTATGATATTGATGTTAAATACATTGATAATCGAATAAAAGAGTTAGAAGTAACAGGTCAAGAGTTACTTACACATGATAAAGTAACTCTTCGATGTAATGCTACTCTACACTATCAGATCGTAGATGGTCTCAAATATCTTACAGAAATCGAGTATGCACCAGAGTATCTTTATAAGCAATTACAGTTTGCTATTCGCGAGCATATTGGACGTTTAGAGGTAGATAGTGTTATAACACAACAACATACATTAAGCGAAGATATAGTCCAAAAGCTTATGACACTTTTTGAAGTGATTGGTGTAAAAATCACATCTATTCATATAAAAGATATTATCTTACCAGGTGATATGAGAGAGATATTTAATCAAGTAATCACAGCAGCAAAACGTGCTGAAGCAACTAATATTCAAAGACGTGAAGAAACAGCAGCGACTCGCTCTCTTTTAAATACAGCTAAGTTGATGAAAGACAATCCAGCCCTAGCACGCCTTAAAGAGCTTGAAGCACTAGAGAAGATTACACAAACTGTTGGTACATTAAACGTGTATGGTGGTTTAGACCATGTTATGAATAACATGGTGAAATTATCTGATTAATTATGTTGATCAGATAGTTTATGAAAACACTTTTGGAGATCTAACAATGAAGAGGTCTATTTTATTATGAGTATCTATATTTATGCTAGAGCTATCATCTATAATTAGAAAATCATCTTGTAGCACCGACTTATTATTTATAGTGCCATCACCGCTGAACACATAAATAGAATAGATGTATGAGATGTCAGCATCTTTACAAAAAGTTCCTTTTTCAAAGATCTCTCTACTTAATATTTATATCATTTGTCTGGTGTTGCACTTTACTTTGAGATCCAATATACTCGAGTCTTTTAACGTTAGCAATATTGTTGATCTCAACATCATCTTTTGCATAATCTTTGTAAGAAGGATCCGTTTTAAGCGATTTGGAAAAGTTTGGATCAAACCAAATTTGAAACACTTCAGAACCTTCAAATATTCGTTCAGAGTGCATCACTCCACTTCCTGCTTGAATAACTTGAAAGCCACCCTCTTTTATTGGTGTCCAAACATTTGTAGCTGTATCAAAATGCTCTAAAGATCCTTTAAGAACAAAAGTCATAATCTCAAAGCCTTTATGTCCATGAAGCGGAAACTCTGCAGTTTTATGAGCTTCTAAGTGGGCCCAGTAAAAGATGTTTGAATATGCATAACATTGCTCACCCTGAGGGAATGGTATAAGTTTATTTTCAGTAAAACTATCATTAAAAAGGTGTTGAATCTGTTGTTGAGATTTTGTTTTGTGTTGCAACATTTTTTATCCTTTCAACAATCATAACATATTGTGAAGATAGATTCCTATCCCTATTTGCTAAGTTCTATAACATGAGAAATATTTGCTATATTTTCTATTCCTGAACTCACCTTTCCAAGCTCATACAAACCACTTGCCTCTCCAAAATCTTTATAAAACATCACTATATTTCCCCAGGGTGCATAGTATGCAAGTGTACCATTTTTTGCATCAGCGAGTGGTGTATTTGAGGTTGAGAGTTTATTTGGCGGATAAAATATTTTTTCATTATTTCCAAAGTTTTCTACCTCAACTTTTAAAGGTAACTGTTCATAAAGTTGTTTTGCGGCATCTGAATCATTTAGTGCAAAAACTATAGTGTTTCCATCTGATAGTATATTTATTTTCATCTTTTTTCCTTCCATATCAGCATATAACGAGATACAAAGTAAAACGAAAAATATTAAGCTTTTCAAGTTCCACCACCTCTCGTACAACTATATCTTTGCAATTTATTATAAGTAAATTTTCTCCAAATAGATAGAAAAATACTCCATTCTACGTGCCTGTTTATCCAAATAGATTATAAATTTATAACTTGTAGAATTAGGCAAGTATTTTGTACTATCTTTATATTATAAACTCTCAATTTTTTCTATAATTATTAACTCAAGATCAAAGATCTCTTATGACACACTTAGTTGTAGCTAGTTAGTATATAATATCACTTAGCGGAGTAAGAAAATGGATAATAGCTTAACAAAGTTACGGTCTGAAATGATTGAATTTGTATCTGAACATTATCAGCTCGATGGTAGTGTACAAAGTGACATACCAAACTTAGACTTTTTTTTCTCAAAAACATCGACAGAATTGATCAATATTATGTATGAGCCCTCACTTTGTGTCATTTTGCAGGGGCAAAAAGCTATAGATCTAGCAGATGAAACACTTAGTTATAACACTCAAGAGTACCTTATATCCTCTACTCATCTCCCAGCAAAAATGAAGATCTTAAAAGCCTCTGAAGATCAACCCTATATGTCGCTAAGAATAAAGTTCTCTCTTGAAGATATTTATGATCTTTTAAAAACTCTCAAACCTACAGAAGACAAAGCAGATAAACATGCACAAAGAGGGCTATACTTTGGAGAGATGAGCTTTGAACTGTATGAATCTATCTACAGGCTAGTCATGCTACTCAAGCGCTCACAACAAGATAGAGACTACCTTTATCATCTACTCACCAAAGAGATACTCTACAATCTAGTCAAAAGCAAAGGTGGAACTTTTTTGCGAAAGTTTGCTCAAGCAGGTAGCACTGCAAACAAGATCACAAAAGTAATAGCATATCTCAAAGAGAATTTTGATACAAAGCTTAATATAAAAGAGCTTGCCTACAGTGTAGATATGAGTGAATCATCACTCTATCAGCACTTTAAAACAATCACTACCATGTCACCTATACAGTTTCAAAAAAACTTGCGTCTTGAAGAAGCGAAACAGCTGCTGTTACTTCAAAATATAGAGATCAGTGAAGCTGCCTATAGAGTTGGGTATGAATCACCTTCTCAATTTAGTAGAGAGTTCTCTCGTATGTTTGGTATGTCTCCAAAAGCATTTGTAAAAAGTGTTCAATAGCCCCTAAAGGTTTATCCAACTTCGCATACTTAAAGTAGCGTGTTCAAAACCTTCATACACAAACTCTGAAATGTCATCATCATATTTAGAAGCCGCTACATACAGCAGAGGAATAAAATGCTCACTCGTAGGATGTGCATGTTTTCCATAAGGGTGTAACTGCTCATAGTTCATAAGTGATGCATAGTCCTCTTTCTCTATCGCTTCTTTTACAAAACTATCAAACTCTAGTGCCCAAGAAGCGATCTCTGGATTCTCTTTTTGCATACTTCTATCTCGAAGATTATGTGTGATATTGCCACTGCCCAAGATCATAACACCATGTTCACGAAGCTTTTGCAATCTTTGTCCCATCTCAAAATGCTCTTTCATAGAGAAAGTATTGTTGATAGAGAGTTGCATAACTGGAATATTAGCCTTTGGAAAAAGATGCAACAACACACTCCATGCTCCATGGTCAAGAGCTCTTGTTTGTACCTGAAGGTCACTATCTATCTTTGCCAAGTCACTTAGTAAAAAAGAAGCATTAGGTGCAGGATATTCTATCTCATATAATGGATCTGGAAAACCAAACATATCATACATTAGCTCACTACTTTCATGAACACTTATAAAACTCCCTTTTGTATACCAGTGTGCTGAGATCACCAAAATAGCTTTAGGTGCTTGGAGTGTGTTGCCTAGTTTATGAAGAGCTTTTGTAAATGAGTTGTTTTCTATAGCATTCATAGGACTTCCATGCCCAACAAACAAGCTAGGAGCTTTTTTTCTTTGTTGTTTTGCACTCAGTGGCATACTCATCCCTCCTACTGTGATCAATAATAGTTTGAGAAACTCTTTTCTAGTCATCTCTGATCCTTTTAGAGCAATTACTCTAATATAATAGATCGATATAAGTAGAATGTCAAGAAATTATGTTAAATCTGTTTATAGGTAAAGTGTTTGTTTTTGATTTTAGAAAGTTATATTTATAAGAAGTTTTAGATGGTGCGACCGGCGAGATTTGAACTCGCACACCCTAGAGCACTACCCCCTCAAGATAGCGTGTCTACCAATTCCACCACGGTCGCATTAAAAAAAAGAAGTATGACCCCAAAGGGTCAAGAGGGTACTTAGATTATCCTAAGTATGGGTTAGCGTAAAGTGCGATTAACGCAATTACTAGTGCATAGATAACTTGTGCTTCGATCATTGCAAGAGCGATGAACATTGTAGTCATAAGTTTAGCACCTAAACCTGGGTTACGAGCTGTACCAGCGATTGTAGCAGCAGCAGTATGACCCATACCGATAGCTCCACCAAGTGCAGCAAGACCAAGTCCTAAACCTGCAGCGATCATAGAGTACGCTTTTAAAGTTTCGTTTACTACTGCTTCTTCAGCACCAAACGCAGCAGCTGTTAAAGCTACTAATACGAAAAGAATTTTTTTCATAATATTTCTCCAAATTTTATATGCAAAATCCGTTCGGCTTGCGTAACCATGTTCTCAAAACAACATAGCAACCCAGACATAAATGCCTCGATTTCCCTACTAGAAATTTGACTGACGGGATTTTATTCAATTTCTGCTAAATTATAGTTTAAACAGAAAAATATTTCATAAAATTCTACGCACGCCCCAAAGAGATCTTGTTTCCTTTAAACTCTAAGATCACTACTTTTATAGCCTCACCTTCGCTCAGTACATCTGAAACTTTCTCCACTCTCTCATCAGAGATCTTAGAGATGTGTAGAAGTCCATCTGTTCCATCAGGAAGCTCTATAAAAGCACCAAAGTCAACTATTTTTTTAACCTTGCCTTCATAGCTCTCACCTACTTGATAGTCTATCTTTTCAACTTTAGGAGTAGATACAATATTTTGAATATGTTCTTTTGCACCCTCTACACCTGATTTATTTTTTCCTGTTACTTTAACTTTTCCATCTTTTTTATCAATATCTATAGCAACTTCAAACTTCTCTATAATCTCACGGATTGTTTTACCTGCCTGACCAATAACATCACCGATATAACTTGGATCAATATGAAAGAGATCTGTGCTTGGAAGCACTCCATCATTAAACTCGATCTCTTGAGCCGAGTCCTCCATAATATCAATAATGTGAGAACGCCCCTCTTTAGCTTGATAGAGTGCTTCTTTGAGTATCTCTAAAGAGATACCACCAAGCTTAATATCCATCTGCATAGCAGTGATCCCCTCTTTAGAACCTGTTACTTTAAAGTCCATATCTCCATCATGGTCTTCAAGCCCCATAATATCAGAGAGAATTGCATATTTGTCCCCTTCGCTTACAAGCCCCATAGCGATCCCTGCAACTGTATCAGTTGTAGCTATATCTGCTGCACGAAGAGCCATATAACCACCACATACAGTAGCCATAGATGAAGATCCATTGGACTCTAAGATCTCCGATACAAGACGTACTGTCTCCCCATCTAAATGTATAATTGGTTCTAAAGCACGTTTTGCAAGGTTTCCATGCCCTAACTCTCTTCTTTTTGTTCCCATAATAGGCGATGCTTCCCCTACACTAAACCCAGGGAAGTTATAATGCACCATAAAGTTTTCGTTTTGCGTTCCCTCATCGGTAAGGTTTTCAAACATCTGTGCATCTTTAGCCCCACCTAAAGTCAGAACAACTAAGGCTTGTGTTTGCCCACGTGTAAAGAGACATGAAGCATGTGCATTTGGCAATACATTTGTACTAATTGAGATAGGACGAACCTCATTTAACTCTCTTCCATCAGCACGTTTTCTCTCTTGGAGTATCTGCGCACGAACTGTCTCTTTTTTTACTTTTTCTATTGCATCTTTGAGTGCTACTTCCTGATCTACGTCTGCCCACTCTGTCTTTGTCTCTAAGATCTTCTTACGCAATTGGCGTAATGCTGTAGAACGTTCAGATTTTGCCATTTGATTCATAGCATCTTTAATAGCTTGTATATGGTTTTCTCTTACATAAAGAAGCATCTCTTCATCTATTACATGTGCTTTACATTCAAGGGCTTTAGTCTCTTTTTTTAGTGGTGTGAACAACTCTTCATATTGTGCATTTGAACGAAAGAGTACCGTTTGTGTTTGTTCTAAGATCTCGATGAGCTCCTCTTCATTTAAGGCATTTGATACATACTTTGGTATCGATTGTACACTTAACATTGGGTCTATCATTGCATCAAGCATCACTTCAGACTCTTCTGATCCCATCGAACGCATCTCAATCATTAAAAGGTCCTCTTTTGTCCCTGAAAGATACAGGTCTAAAGTGGAGTCTTTGAGTTGAGACATACTAGGGTTTAATACCACTTGCCCTTCAACTTTTGCAGCTCTTATCGCTGATACCGAAGTGTTAATATCTATATCACTTACAAAGAGTGCTGCAGATGCTGCATTTAAAGCTAGTACTTGAAGATCGCATTCACTATCGGCACTAAAAACCATGATAGTTACTTGTGTTGGATACCCAAAACCTTTAGGAAAAAGAGGACGGATAGATCTATCAACAATTCTTGATGTAAGAGTCTCAAAGTCACTAGGCTTCGTTTCACGTTTAAAAAAACCTCCAGGGATCTTCCCTGCTGCGTAAGTTTTTTCTATATACTGTACAGTAAGTGGTAAAAAGTCATCTTTTACTATCTCAGTTTCATCAATAACAACTGTAGCGAGCATAACTGTATTGCCAGACTTGATCCACGCAGCACCATTTGATTGTTTTGCAACTTCGTTAAAAGAGTATTCTTCACATTTATTTTCTAATTTTACTTCAACATCATACTTCATCTGTTTTCTTCTCCGTTTTTTTACTTTCTAATAATTTCTCTACTTGATCTTCACTAACTTTTTCAAAGTTTTTATAATATAAAGATGTCTCAACATAATCATCAATATCATACAAAAAAAACACCTCATCACAAAAAGTTTCTAATGTTTCTAAAACATCTGTAGGCAAGATAGGTGCTACAACATAAATCGCTTTAGGTTGCTGTGCCAAAATCGTCTTGAGTCCTGTTAAAAACTTTGATCCTGTTTCACTCCCCTCATCGATTAAAACAACTACTTTATTGCGTATAGAGGAGAAATGTCTCCCTTTACGATATTGATAGATATAACTAAGTATTTTCTCTTCATGCTTTCTTCTTGCTTCGCCGTATATATAATCATATTTAATATCAAAAGAGGCAACAAGGTTTTCATGAATCACAATCTCTTCACTTTCACTTACACGTGCTACTTCACATTCATTGTGATTTGGAGCGTATATTGGCTCAGAGAAAAGAAAGTCAAGACGATTTGGTAGTTTTCCAAGTACATGAGAGGCTAAAACAAGCCCCCCTTTTGAGACTGCTATAAACTTCCAAGACTCCTCTTTTACTTTTTGCATGGGAAGTACATCTTTAAGCCTTTGAGCCGCGTCTTCTCTGTCTGCGAATATCTCTTTATATTTTTCGTACATTATTCACCTTGTAAATTTTCAGGAAGTCTCAATGCAAAGTCTGAACTACTACCGCCAACTGACATAAATGGCTTGAGTACTATACTAATCATTAAAAACCTGTCCTTACTTGATGATGTTTCAATTTCACTTGTTAAAAGTGGACGTCTGTTCTCTACAAAACTAAGCCCAAAATCCCAACATCTTTTTCTGTACATAAAACCAATTTCTGAACTTTTTTTCGCACGCGCTATAAGATCGTAGTATATACTAGCCTTATAGCTGTAATGTTCGTTGTAAGTATAACGAAGTGTAGATGTGAAGTAACTTGTGTTCTCCTTATTTTCATCAACTATATCTCTATATAGGTGCGAAATATCAAAACCTAAACCTTGATAGTTTAAACTCAATTGATTCAAAGCTTTTGTAATTTTCTTTACATCATAGTTATAGTACATATTGTTATAAAGAGTAATATATCTATTGAATTGATACTCTAACTCATTCTCTAACTCTCCTAGGCTGTTTGAGTTTTCATAAGAGATGTTTTGAGCAAGTCTATGGTAGAGTGTTTGTTCCCCTTGGCTATTATAAAGAAACTGTGTAAAGTCTAATTGCAAAGACTCGCGCGTATCAGAGATATTATAAAACTCATTATTACAAAAAGCTTCATTTTCACTCCATGAGTTATCATCACAAAGTGTTTCGTAATCTTGGTAAAAACCATCACGATACTCAAGCCCAGAGTTTGTATACGATAAACCAAGGTCTATGACGTGAGTATTTTCTTTAAACGCTTTGGTTAAGAGTGTAGATGCACGGAGTTCATTAGAGTTTTTAAGAAGTACTCCATCATCATACTCTCCTGATGGGATCTGTTCTTGACCACTAAAGTAGGAGTGTTGTGCAAAAACTTCAGATGTGTATGAAAGGTTTAAATACTCATCAAATACACTTGTTTGCAAAGTTACAGGTATTCTCATATCTGTTTGCACTGCTTTTTTATTTACTTGACGATAGATATTGTCACTTTGAATGTCTACATTATAAAGAAGATGCTGATCAAAGAGTGTATCCATATAGCTATGATAATGGACTGTAGGAAGCTTTTGAAGCGTATTTTTATTACTCTCTAAAGTAAGGTCTTTATAGTATCTTGCATATACAGCGATATAATCACTCTCTTGATTATAAAAAAGATTCATTCGAGAAAGAAGCTGGGTTGCAGTGGTATTGTTTAATGCATTGTTAGACTCTAAATTTAAATAGTCTACATCTGTCATGTTATTAATATCTAAATAAAGCCCTGATTGTCCTAGGTAATCGCCATCAAACCATTCATTGAGCAGGTCTCTGTTGTTGTATCCAAAATTAAATCCGTAGTGTTCATCGTAAAGCAGTTTATTTTCCAAAGCATAATCATTATTTTCTCGAAAATACCCTGCTCGAAAACTTCCTTGAGACACTTCACTATCAACAAAACGAAGTTGAGAGTAGATCCCTTCCCCACGACTTGTTCTTACCTGTGGTTTAAACTCTAGATCCCACCATGTATCTTCGGCTATATATAAAGCCTGCTCATAATAAAACCCCTCTTTATCAGAGAGTCCCATTGTTGGAACTAAAAGTCCTGTTCTTCTTTTAGTATCAAGAGAATAACCAAAATAAGGTGTATAAAGTATCGGTATATCATAAAGATATAGACGCGCATTATAGAGATTAAGCCATTTTGTGTCTGTATTATATTCTGAAGAGCTAAACTCCATTTTCCATAAAGGATCTTTAGGATCACATCCGCTTACAACACCTGAAGAGATATCAACATTTTGCGCTGATGTACACCCTTTTTCTCCACTAAGCCACACCCTAGAGTTTTTTTCAAGCATATAAAAAGGTTCAAACATACGCTCTTTTTTGGCAATATTGAGCTTGGCATATTTACCTAAGAACTTATAGTTTCCTTCATAGTTTGCGCGTACATTTTCAAAAAGTTCAAGATCACCACTTTGGCGATTATACTCTGCCCTCTTTGCATATAAAAATGAGTTTTGATAAACAACTACAACCTCTCCATTTGCTTTGACTCTTTGCCCCTGAGACTCTATACTTTGTGCATACACTTCTATTTTAGAGTCTTGTGCCGCTAAAAGAGGAAAAGTGGCTAAAAGGAGAAGAAAGAGAGTTTTAAGCATCTACAACCAAAGTCTTTGCTGTTTTATCATGCCATGCTTGACGCATAGGGTCTAACATACCCCATAAAAATCCAAGATAAAAAAACATTTCACTTATAATACGAAAGATAGATCTGTTCAAAGCACTTAAGATATTTGGAGTTTGCATAGTCCTAATCTCTACAATACGGATCTTCATAAGGATCTTACCAAGTGTAGCCCCATATTGTGTAACAAAAAAAGTTTGATAGATAATTTTTATAGCAATATATTCAAGCATAAAAGAGTTACTGAGTGCTAACATATCTTCCATAGTTTTAGCACTTCTAAAAGCATCCCAAAGTGATAGAACTAAAATGATAGAGAGTAAAAACTCATCTATAACAAATGCTACAGTGCGCTTTTTAACATCAGCTAAAGAGAGATCTTCTCTATAAAGCTTCTCTTCTATCTCTTCATTCATTTTTAGAGTGCCTGATATGCAATATCACTGCGTAGTTTTTTCCCTGCAAAATGCACTTGTCCACATCGCATATAAGCTCTATCGCGCGCTTCTTTAATAGTATCCCCTAAGCCTATACAAAGAAGAACTCTTCCACCTGTAGCGTAAAGTTTGCCATCTTCCTCTTTAGAAACACCTGCAAAAGAGATATGTGTATATTTTTCTATCTCTTCATGGTGTACTTCATCTAAAATAATTTCAGCAGGTTTTGAAGATCCGTATGGATAGTTCTCACTTGCCATTACAATACCTACAGCATATTGCTTTGAAAAACTCACCTCGATCTCTGCTAAACGATTTGTAGCCGCTTTATAAAACATATCACTTACGCTTGAAGTCATCAGAGGCATAAGTATCTCACACTCTGGATCTCCAAAACGTACATTAAACTCTAAAGTTATAGGTTCACCATTAACAACCATAATCCCGATAAAAAGCACACCCTCAAACGGTGCATTCTCAGCCTGCATACCATCTAAAGTTGGACGGATAATGCGATCTTTTACCTTTTGATAAAGTGTCTCATCTACAAGTGGTGTTGGAGCATACGCACCCATTCCTCCTGTATTTGGTCCTGTGTCACCATCGCCTATTCGTTTATGATCTTGTGCGGCAGGGAGTAAGATATAATCTTTTCCATCACATACTGCGAACATAGAGAGTTCATAGCCATCTAAAAACTCCTCAACGATCACTTTTTTTCCTGCATCGCCAAACGCTTTTCCACTCAACATCTCACCGATCGTCTGCTTTGCTTCCTCATGACTTTGCGCGATGATCACACCTTTACCGCCACAAAGACCATCTGCTTTTACAACGATTGGGGTAGAGAGTGTATCTGTAAACTTATATAGATCTTCGATCGAGTCGCTCTCAATATAACGCGCTGTTGGGATATTGTACTTTGCTAAGAAGTTTTTCATATAAACCTTTGAACCCTCAAGCTGTGCTGCCTCTGCACTTGGTCCAAAAATAGTGAGTCCATGTTTTTTGAAAATATCAACAACACCATCAACAAGTGGTGCTTCAGGTCCAACGATAGTAAGTTCTATCTCATTCTCTTTTGCCCACAATGCAAGTTCATTATAGTCTTTAATATCTATATTTGTAGCTATTGTATCTGTTGCACCGTTACCGGGTTGAAAAAAGAGTTCATGCTCAGCATTTTCATTATGTATTGCTAAACCTATAGAGTACTCACGACCACCAGAACCTAGTATCAATATTTTCATTCACTTCTCCGCCTAAAAAAATACTCAACCTAGCCCTTGCTATACTCAATATTTTTTTAAATCTCTAAAAAAAGCCCAGGTAGCCGTTTCGCATTAGCTTTGGTTCTCAAAGCCGAATTTGGGTGAAGAGGATAAAATCTAACGGCGGCAGCTTCTCGGCAGAGTCAACGTACCTCAGGCGAAGTCACCGGCACACGAAGTTAAAACTAGTTCACCAGTTGAAAATGTAGAACCCTCATATGTGCGATAGAGCGAACTACCCAGACTATAAATACTATTATACAAAATCGAGACTTGATTTTTCTTTTTATTCTTGCATTTTTTTTGCGATTTTTACACAATGTTCTACTGAATTGATCTCACTAATATAGGGCTTCACATCTTCTGGTAATAAGTGTGCTGTAGTATGACCAATTACAATCACTTTATGCCCTTTTAAGATCGTATGTGTTTGTAAAAAACACTTTACACTTGAGGGAGATGTAAAGATCAAAACTCCATCTTGCTCCATCTTTATGTCTCTTATAGCTTGTGAACAAGAGCTCACATAAACGATTGCCTCATCTATACAAAAACCGTTCTCTCTTGCCTGCTGTGCAAAATCACTCGCTACAATCTTTGCTCGAGGATAGAGCCATTGAGTCTCTTGAGAAAACTCTTTGATCTTTGCAACAAGACTTTTGCCATAACCATCTCCAGTACAAAGAACTTTTCCCCCTATCTCTTTATAGGCTAAAGCTGTTTTTTCTGATACACATAAAGCAGGTAGAAGATCAAAATTTTCGTATTTTTGAAGTGCGGCTATTGTTTGTTTGGATGTAATAATAAAATAGTTATATTGCAAAAAGTCTATTTGCGGTTGCAAATATTTTATAGATAAAGAGGGAACATGAACTACATCCTTATGAGGTGTAGTAGAAAAAAGATAAATTTTTTGCACATGCTCTCTTTGTAAAAGTATTCAATAAACTTATCGCAAGATAAGTTGAAATATTTTAATTTTTATTCCCACTCAATTGTTGCTGGTGGTTTTGAGCTGATATCATACACAACTCTGTTAATGCCATCTACTTCGTTAATGATTCTTCTTGAGATTCTCTCAAGTAGGTCATGCGGTAAATGAGCAAAAGTTGCTGTCATTCCATCTACTGCTTCAACTACACGTACACACACAGTATTATCGTAAGTTCTATTATCTCCCATAACACCAACAGACTTTACATTTAAGAGTACTGTAAACGCTTGCCATGTTCTTGTGTAATAGCCACTTGCTTTGAGTTCATCAAGCATAATAACATCAGCTTCACGAAGAAGGTCTAAGTCAGCTTGGTTTACATCACCCATAATACGGATCGCAAGACCTGGTCCAGGGAATGGATGACGATTAATCATAGACTCAGGAAGCCCTAACTCTAAACCAATTTTACGTACTTCATCTTTGAAAAGTTCACGTAATGGCTCGATCAGTTCAAAATCCATCCAATCTGGTAATCCCCCAACATTGTGGTGAGACTTGATAACCTCTGATGGTCCGTTAACAGAGATAGACTCAATAACATCTGGGTAAAGTGTCCCTTGTGCAAGAAACTTAATACCATCATGCTTTTTCGCTTCTTGTTCAAAAACCTCGATAAAAGTGTGTCCAATAATTTTACGTTTCTCTTCAGGATCACTGATACCTGCTAAACGTCCTAAAAAGAGCTCACTTGCATCTGCAACAACCAATGGAGCTTTTAAATTAAGTTTGAACACTTGTTCTACTTGCTCACGCTCCCCTTTACGTAAAAGACCATTATCAACAAATACAGGGATCAGCTGATCACCAATCGCTTCATAAAGCATAGCGGCTACAACAGAGCTATCAACTCCACCACTTAAACCACAAAGTACTTTGCCATCACCAACTTTTTCACGAATAAGTTTGATCTGCTCTTTTAAGAAATGCTCCATTTTCCACTTTTCAGTAACACCACAGATATTTTTAGCAAAGTTGCGAAGCATCAAGTAACCCTCTTCTGAGTGTTGCACTTCTGGGTGGAATTGCATCGCATAAATATTTTTTTCTTCATTTGCTATTGCCGCAAATGGTGAGTTTGCAGATGTAGCGATCACTTCAAAGCCTTGTGGAATTTGATCAACTCTATCTGAGTGACTCATCCAAACAATACGATCATTATCACACTCTGCAAAAAGTGCTGAAGGTTTTGTTTCGTAGTTATTGATCTTTAGTTCTGCTTTTCCATACTCATGATGATCGGCACGGATAACACTTCCACCAAAATCTACTGCAATTCTTTGCATTCCATAACAGATCCCAAGCACAGGAATACCCATCTCATACACACCCTGATCCACTTTGTATGCATCTTTAGAGTAAACAGAAGATGGTCCACCACTTAGTATCAAACCTTTTGGATTTTTTGCTTTTATCTCTTCTACAGAAGTATGATAAGGAAGAATCTCACAATAGATCTTATCTTCACGTAATCTACGAGCGATAAGTTGTGTATACTGTGAACCAAAGTCTAAAACAATGATGCTAACATTTGTCATGTAAATGCCTTTAATTGAAAGTAAAAATATACGCTGATTTGTTGCAGGTAAAATGCAAAGGAAGGGGGCGCACCCTTTCACGATGTGAAAGGATACAATAATTAAGATTAATGTTTAATGTAAAGACCTAAAATTTCGTATTGTGCATACCAAACAGCAATAGAAACAAAATATCCTATAAGGATAGTCCAAGCGAACTTCATATGAGATCCAAAAGTATATACACCTTTGAGTTTTCCCATAACACCTACACCTGCAGCAGAACCAAAAGCGATCAGTGAACCACCCACACCTGCTGTTAATGTAACAAGCATCCATTGAGAAAGTTCAAGATTTGGGGATGACTTCAGTACTGCAGACATTACAGGAACATTGTCTACGATTGCAGAGAGGAAACCCACTCCAATATTTACGTATGTTGGGTTAAACATATCGTAGAGTTTTACTGCATGTGCAAGGAAACCTGCAAAGTGAAGTGCACCTACTGCTGCTAAAATACCGAAGAAGAAAAGGAGTGTGTCATTTTCGATCTTTGATACAGACTTAAAGATCTGAATATCGTGATCATAGTATTTTTTAAGACTGATTGCATAAAGCTTGAGAAGTGATAATCCAAATAACATCCCCCACATTGGTGGTAAGTGCATCACTTGTTTTCCAATAACAGCCATAGCAATTGTTAAAACACCTAATCCTATAATAACTTTTCCACCTCTGTGAATTGTCACTTCCTCTTCAAGTTCTACTTTTGGAGGCACTGTATCTGGAATAAAACGGCTTAGAATATACGCTGTTACTAACCAACCAGATAAAGAGGCAGGGAGTAAAAATAAAAAGTCTGTAAAATCCCCTTTTCCTGCTGACCATGCCATGAGTGTTGTAATATCTCCAAATGGCGACCAAGCACCCCCAGCATTTGCCGCTACAACTATACTAATCGCAGCAGGAACAAGAAACTCTTTATTATTTTTTTCGATAGTAATTAATACTGTTGAGAGAATAAGCGCTGTTGTAAGATTGTCTGCTACTGGAGAGATAAAAAATGCTAAAAATCCTGTAACCCAAAAAAGCTTTCTATAGCCATATCCTGCACGCATTAGTTTCTCTTTGAGCGCATCAAATACATTTCGCTCTATAAGAGCTTCAATATAGGTCATTGCTACAAACAAGAAGAAAAAGATCTCTGCGATCTCTAAGATAAGATGTGCGATCTCCGTATCAAACGGTCTAAAATCAAGCCCATTAAAAGCATAATAGCCACCAAGAAGCATAAACATAAACGTACCTGTAAAGAGTGCAGGTTTAGCTTTGTTAATATGATACTTCTCTTCTGCCGCTATAAAATAATACCCAATTATAAAAATTGCTAGTAAAAACCAGCCAAATGGTTCGACGGCAAGATCTACCGCGTGAACGCCATCTTCTACTCGTGTCATTCATTCTCCTCTAAAATAGTGTGCACACCAATTGATTTCTCTCTTGCTAGTGCTGCTTCTACTATCGCTTTTGCCGTTAGCAAACGAAACTTTAAAAGTCTACCAATTTTTTCTTTTAAAAGAGCATTAATTTGTTCTAAAGCATCATGAAGCCCTTTTTTTGTTCGAACTATCGAGACATTCTGCCACATGATATGGCGTAAGAGATTTTTTTTCTCTTTATCCTCTTTGTAACTCATCACCTCTTCGATAAGACTAAACTCTTTTGTCTGTTTTTGAGATCTAGCCTCTTTTAAAATACTTTGTGCAGCTCTTTTTCCAAATACAAGTCCCTCTAAAAGAGAATTCGAAGCAAGTCTATTTGCTCCATGAACACGTGTTGAAGCGACTTCACCAACTGCATAGAGATTGTGTAGTGTTGGTATCTTGCCATTAAGGTCTGTTTTGATCCCACCTATAGCATAATGAAATGCAGGAGATATCGGTACGCGATCTTTTGGTGTGTCATACCCTAAAAGCTTTAAAGATTTGTGAATATTAGGAAAACGCTGTCTAAAATACTCTGCTTCAAAATTTTTAAAAGAGAGATAAACTTGCATCCCTGTTTTTTTGTTGTAATCATAAATAGATTTACTTACAATATCACGTGAGGCCAACTCCCCTCTTTTGTCATACTGAAATAAGAAGCGTTCCCCTTTTTCATCTTCTACTGTAGCACCCTCTCCTCGAAGAGCTTCAGTTAACAAAAGTTTTTGCGCATCGGAACTTTTTACAAAAACAGTAGGATGAAACTGCATCATCTCCATACGCTCAAGTTCGATCCCCTTCATAACACATAAACCTTGCATATCAGCACTTATAGTTGGAGCATTGGTATGATACTCATAGAGTGAGCCAACCCCTCCACTTGCGATAATGACATCTTTTGCATAAATATTGCGAAGTTCTCTATGATCGAGTACTGTTACCCCATAACAAACACCATCTTCGATCAGTAGATCAACTACCCGTGCATCGCTCAACATCGGATGGGGGTTATTTGCAAGTAAAAAATAGTGTAAATAGCGCCCCGTTGCATCACCGCCAGCATGCATAATACGGTTTGTCGAGTGTGCTGCTTCTTTTGTATAGAGAAGATTTCCCTCCTCATCACAATCAAAAGCAAAACCACGTGCGACAAGGTCATCTATCACTTCACGCGAATTATCGCTTAAAACCTCTACAGCCTCTTTTTCACACAGACCATCTCCAGCAGCTATCGTATCTTTTATATGCAGAGGAATATCTTCTTTATCACGTGCAAGAGCGATCCCCCCTTGTGCATAAAAAGTGTTACATTTAAAAGTTTCTCTCTTATTGATAAGCAAAACTTTTTTCTCTTTAGGGAGATTCATAGCCGCATATAAGCCTGCTACCCCTGTACCGATTATGACAACATCATATTGCATCATTGACTCTTTTGTATAAACTTTATCTCATTTTCATCTTCTAAGGGCTTATCGTAGTAAGGATCACCCTTATAGCCACAAGCATTTAAACTTAATAAAAAGATCGTTATAATTATCACATGAAAAATGCAAGTCAAATTATTAGTTCTATTCAAAATAAACCTCAATTCTCGAAACTCTCTAAATATAAATGCATAGCAAAAATACAATCTATGTTTTTACCGCAGGTTCAGAGGATGATCCAATTTGCTTATATAAAAAACGATACTCTTTTTTTTGTTTTCAACCATCCCGCAGGTAAACAAGAGTTCGATAATAGTATAGATAATATTAAAAGTGCTTTAAAACACCACCAGAGCGATGAGTGTAGGGAAAATACGATACACGATATCAAAGCTTTCGTCACACATACTCCAAAACTTAAAAAAGAGATGCCACTCAAAATAGAACAACAGATCTACACAGAACGTGCAAAAGGCAACTTTTCAAATACAATTGCAGATCCAAAGCTTCATGAACTTGTTAGATCTATCCAAAAAATTATTCAAGAGAAACAATGCCACTAAAAACAAAAATTCAAGATCTCCCTGATGCACCAGGTATATATCAGTACTTCAATGAAGATGGAAAGCTTCTTTATATAGGCAAAGCAAAAAGTCTTAAAAAAAGGGTAAAAAGCTACTTTTCCTTTACACCAAAACTCCAAGCAAGCCCTAAGCTCTCGATGCGTATCACTAAGATGATCTCAGAAACTATAGATCTCAATTATATTGTTGTAAATAGTGAACATGATGCTCTTATTTTAGAAAACTCTCTTATAAAGCAACTCCATCCAAAATACAATATACTCCTTCGTGATGACAAAACATACCCTTATATTTACAGAGACAACTCTCAAAAATACCCTCGCTACGATATCACTCGCAAGATTATAAAAAGTAAAGATATCACCTACTATGGTCCTTATTCTGTAGGTGCAAGAGATATTTTAAACTCCCTTTATGAGCTATGTAAACTTGTGCAGAAAAAAAGCTGTCTTCAAGGAAAAAAGTTATGCCTTTATTACCAGATTAACAAATGTCTTGGTCCATGTGAAAACAATAATATCCTTGATGCCTATACGCAAGAGCTTGAATATGCTGATGAGCTAATTAAAAACAAAAAACTTTTACTAACACAACTTAAAGAGAAAATGGAGTTTTATTCAGAGGAACTGCGCTTTGAAGAGGCGATGGAACTTCGGGATCGTATTGAGCGTATCGAACGCTCTGAGATTAAGAGTGAGATCGATTTTGCCAGCAAAGAAAATTATGATATTTTTGTAGTTTCCAACTCCCAAAAACGAGCTGTAGTTGTACGTATGTTTATGCGTCAAGGGCGTCTTATCTCCTCTTCACACGACTTTATTCAACTCAATGAAGGCTATGATGAAGATGAGTTTTATCAGCGCTCTATCATAAACTTTTATGGTAGTGAAAAACCACCTATTATCGCTCCTATTTTAGTGCACAAAGAGTTTGAAGATCTCAAACTTCTTGAAGATCATCTTAGCTCACTTTTTGAGAAAAAAGCGAAACTTTCAGTTCCACAAAGGGGTGATAAAAAAAAGATTATAGACCTTGCACTTCTCAATGCCCAAGAGCTTCTTAAAAAAGATGCAAAAGAGGCAAAAGACGATATTCTTTATGAAGTGCAAACACTTTTTGAGTTAGAGCGTGTTCCAAAACGAGTTGAGATATTTGACAATTCTCATTTTGCAGGATCTGCAACTGTAGGGGCGATGGTGGTCTATGACAATAATAGTTTTGATAAAAAAAGTTATCGTACTTATCATTTAGAAGCGCGTGATGAATATGCACAAATGCGAGAAACACTCTCTAGAAGAGTAGCCAGTTTTGAAAAAAATCCTCCCCCAGATCTTTGGGTTATAGATGGTGGAGAAACACTCTTGTCTTTGGCACTTGATATTATCAACTCTTCTGGGGCAAGTATTGATGCTATTGCTATCTCTAAAGAAAAAATTGATGCAAAAGCGCATAGAGCTAAAGGTAAAGCCAATGATATTGTGCATAACGCACAAGAGAGTTTTACACTTAAAAACAGTGACAAAAGATTACAATGGCTACAGCGTCTAAGAGATGAAGCGCATAGAAGTGCGATCACTTTTCATAAAAAAACAAAACTGAAACAAGACAATGAGAGTAAACTTTTAAGTTTACATGGTATTTCTCAGGCAAAAATAGTAAAATTACTGAACCATTTTGGAACATTTGACACTTTAAGAAAAGTAAGTATTGATGAGATCAGTGAAATATTAAATAAAAATGATGCAAAAACCATTAAAAATATTTACAAATAAGCTTTTCTTCAATATTTTATGATATATTTGTGTCACTTATAGTAGGATAATCACAACAATTTAAGGTTAACAAATGAGTAAAGTAACACCTGTAAATGAAGAGTACATCTACGACGGAAAAGTTATAATTAGTCAAACAGACACAAAAGGAAATATTACGTATGCTAATAAAAAATTTTGTGAAGTTTCTGGTTACAGCGTTGATGAACTCATAGGAAAGCCACACAATATCATTCGACATCCAGACATGCCAAAAGCAGCATTTGCAAAAATGTGGGAGACTATCAAGGGTGGACAGGTATGGAATGGTCTGATTAAAAACTTGCGCAAGGACGGTCTCTATTATTGGGCAGATTCAGAGATCCTCCCTATAGTTGGTGAAAACGATGAGATCACTGGCTACATCGCCGCACGAAGAGCTGGTTCACGTAAAGATATCAAAGAGAGTGAAGAGCTCTATATAAAAATGTTGGAATCTGAATCTTCAGAAACTTCAAAGTAAAAAAAGGGAATAAAATATGTTAATTTACAACCATAAAAAAGAGTTTGTGGGGATTGATGCTCATGATCTAAATACCTTTGGCTATAAAAGCCTCAATACTTTACTTGAAGAGTGTAATGATTTTGCAGAACTGTTCGTAAAAACACCTGGACATATACATGATTTTAAGCATGTACACTGGATCGATTTTATCACTTGTGGGCAGAGTAATGAAGACACAAAAGCTATTATTCATGCGAATGGTAAAACTTATCGTGCCATCATAACGATAGAGTCTTTTTATCTCCTCTCAGAGAGTAGTGAAAAAGCGTATAGTGTTAACTTTTCAAATGTTCGAGAACTTACAAAAGAGGAATCACAAAATATCTCTGATGATATTTTAGATAGACCAGTTAAAGCACCTAGAGCTGTAACAAGCTCTTATGAGGAACCAGAAGAATCAGTTTCTATCCAAGAGGAGGATACTTACGAAGCAACTCCTCAGCCAGAGCCTACACCTTCTGCTATGCCTGAACCTGAACCAAGACCTGCTCCAGTTGAAGACCTGAAATTAGATCTTGATATGGATGAAGATGAAGTACCTGATTTTGAACCTGTAAGAGAAGAGCTTGTATCTACTCCGGAACCATCTGTTGAAGATGACTTTAAAATTGAGTTAGAAGACGATATAGAAGAGATAAGTTCTGCTGCACCAGAGATTCCAGCTGATGATGACTTTGTAAATGATTATGTTTATGATCCACATGTAGCTTCTGATGAACTTGGACTCCCTATCGATTTAATTGAAGAGTTTATTCAAGACTTTATCAATCAGGCTTATGAGTTTAAAGATGAACTTTATGAATCACTAAATGATGGTGAACTTGATAAAGTACGTATTCTTTCTCACAAGCTCAAAGGTGTTGCGGCAAACTTACGTATTGAAGATGCTTTTGATGTTTTGGTTATCGTCAATACAGATAATGATGTCAATAAAGTGTCAACAAACCTAAACCGTTTTTATAGAATCATTGCAAAACTTGCTGGTGAGGAGACACCTGAGCCTGCACAAACAGCTCCTGCACCAGAACCTGAGCCAGTTGTAGAAGAGACTCAGACTCAAGAAAGTTCAGAAGTTGCCCAAGATGAGATAGCAATAGATTTAGAAGATGAGCCAAAAATAGAGATTGATGAGTCTTTAGATGATGATATCTTTGCAGACCCTGTACAAGAACAGGAGACTCAAGAGGAGAGTATCTCTTTAGAGATTGAAGATGATCCTATAGATGATGACATCTTCGCTGTTGATGATACACCTACAACTTTGAAAAAAACACAGCAAAAGCAAGAGGCTCAACTTGATCTTGATGATCCTATAGATGATGATATTTTCGCTGTTGATGACTCAGAAGTACCTGACAAAATAGAGGTTGCAGAGCTTGCTGATGACACTTTTGAAGAACATTTTGCAGAAGACACCTCTTTAGATATAGGGGAAAATTTAGACTCTTTAGAGCTTGATTTAGAAGAGAGCACACCAGCTCCAAAAAGCTTTGCTCAAACTTATACGCCAAGCTACAACAAAAAAACAGTAGCTTCTGAAATTGGTCTAGATCAAGAGAGCTTTGAGTTCCTCTTTAATGATTACGTAGAGGAATCAAAACAAGCACTTGAGCAGATGAGACAAAGCTTTAGCAGTAATAATCTTCAGATACTTCAAAAAGAAGCGGTAAAACTCAATGGAATGAGTGAAAATATGCGTATACGAGACTTTAAAGAGGAGTTAGATCTAATTAAGCAAACACAAAATGCTCAAGAGATCTCTTCTGCTTTAGATTCTATAGAGATGAAGCTTGCTGCATTATCAAAAATTGAGGGGTAAATATGCAACTAGGATTAAAAAATAGATTGAGACTTATCAGTCTCCTCCCTATTACACTTTTATTTGCGTTAACGAGTTATTTTCTTTATGACTCGTACAGCAACTATAAAGCTGCCGAAGTATTACAAGAGAAACTTCAGCAGAATAAAAAACTAAATGAATTTATCAGTAATCTCTCGCGTGAAAGAGGGATGACGGTAATGTATCTAGGTAGTTTGTCTAAAAATACCTTGAACTCTCTAAAAAAACAGAGAATCATCGTAGATGCAAAGTTTCAAGAATATGTAAGTGCAACAAATGACACAAGTTTTAATAGTGCCATTCAAGAGATTAAAGAGATTCGAGCTCTTGTTGATGCTAATAAAATAGATTTTGACACAGTTTATAATAAAAGTTACGGAACTTTCCAACAAAAAGCGATCAAAAAACTTGAGAGTATCGGTCTTACTAAAATCGATAAAAAGATTAATGAACTCTCAACACTCTATCTCTCTTTTGTTCGTGCTAGAGAGTACACTGCTTCTGAGAGGGACTTTATCTCGTACCCTATCTCTGCAGGTAATCCTCTAGAAGATAAGACGGTAAATAAATGGATCTCTATTATGTCACGTGCTGATGCGATCCATTATGATAGTATCTACAATGAGAAACTTGTCAATGAGCTTCATTCTATCTTTAAAAATGAAGATACTCAGATGTTAAGTGAAGATATCAATATTGAAAGAGCACTTATCTTAACAAATGCTGCTTCAGGGGAATATGAAACACCATCTGGTATCTGGTTTACTATGCTTTCTGAGAAAACAAATATCTTAAATGAAGCAGAAAACTTTGTAACTGCAGCTATTGGGGAAGAAGCACAAAATGTACAACAAAATGCACTACAATTTTTAAGTGTTACACTTAGTATCTGGCTTATTTCTCTTATTCTTGCACTTTTAGGTTTCCTACTCTCAAATGAGATTGCAAGTAACATTAAGAGTCTTGAAGAGGTTCTTAAAAGGGTTGCTGAAGATACAAATGATCTTGAAACTTCAAATACAAATATAAACCTTCATACCGCACAAGGTACAACAGAAGCTTATGATCTTCTTGAGAAAATTATTGAACAAACACGTAGAGATAAAGAATCAGCACAAGAGGCGAGTGAAGCAAAATCGATGTTCCTTGCTAATATGTCACATGAGATTCGTACTCCACTTAATGGTATTGTTGGATTTACAGAACTTCTTAAAGATACAGGACTTAAAGCAGAACAACATGAATTTGTTGAAATTATTGAAAAAAGTTCAGAAAATCTACTTGAAATTATCAATAATATTCTTGACCTTTCTAAAATTGAGAGTAATAAACTTGAGATTGAGGATATTGCATTTAGCCCTATTGAAGAGTTTGAGAGTGCCGTTGAAGTATATGCTGTACGTGCGAGTGAAAAACATATCGACCTTGGTTGTTTTGTTGATCCATGTCTTGAACATCCAATTAAAGGGGATCCTACTAAGATTAAAGAGGTTATTATCAACCTTCTTTCAAATGCTGTTAAATTTACAAGTAGTGCAGGTTCTATCAATGTCGATATTCGTAAACTTGATTCAGACCAAGATGGTGTTACACGTATCCGTTTTGAAATCCAAGATAGCGGAATCGGTGTAACAGGAGAGCAAAAAGCTCGTATTTTTGAGGCATTCTCTCAAGCGGATACTTCTATTACACGTAAATATGGTGGTACAGGTCTTGGACTTACAATTTCAAGCCGCTTTATTGAACTTATGGGTGGTCAACTTGATCTTCATAGTGAACCTGGTGAGGGAACAACATTCTTCTTTACACTTGATTTTGAAGAGGTAGAAACACTTAATGATAGTGCAAAAGGTACATTCTCTAACCTCAATGCTCTTATCTTAGAGAACCCTCATAAACTGAAAAGACAAGAGACTTACCTTCGTGAGTACTTAGACTTCTTTGGTGTGAGTTATACCCTCTTTAAAGATATTCAAGAGTTAGAGACACTCCAAAGACAAGTGACTTATGATCTGATCTATATCGACTATGACTATACAGATGAAGAAGCTTTAGTTCAGTATAGTAAATTGCCACAAGCCTTAGTACTTCTGACAAAATCATACTTTATGCGTAAAATTGATTCACTTAATTTAGAGATCTTTAAAACGCTATACGAACCACTTAATACATCAAAACTGAGAATTGCTCTTGAGACTTTTAATGAAGGAAACTTCAATACTAAAAAAGCGAAAAAAGTAAAACGTAAACAGTTCGATTCAAAAACTTCAAGATTTGAAGCAAATGTTTTAGTTGCAGAAGATAATATCATCAACCAAAAACTGATTAAGCGTACTTTAGAAGACTTAGGTTTAACTATCACTATTGCAGGTAATGGACTTGATGCGTTCCAAAAAAGAAAAGATGGAAACTTTGATCTAGTGTTCATGGATATTCAAATGCCATTCTTAGATGGGGTAGAGGCAACTGCTGAGATCTTAGAATATGAGGAGCAATATAATCAACCACACGTTCCAATCTTAGCACTTACGGCAAATGCACTCAAAGGGGATCGTGAAAGATTCTTAGAAGCTGGTTTAGATGAATATACAACAAAACCTCTTGTGCGTGAAGAGATTGTATCACTTCTTAACCACTTCCTCCATGATCATATCGTAGAGGATAAATCGGTACCAAAAAATGCGAGTGATGTTGTCGATGCTATTGCAACTAATGAGGCTATAGAAGAAGCGATTGAACAAGAGATGGGAGAACCTGCAGAAGTGGAAGAACTTGTAGAGATTCCACATCAAGAAGTTCAAGCAAATAAAACTCCTGCACCAACAAAACCAGAGCCAACTAAAACTATAGAAGAGCCTAAAGAAAAAGCAAGCTATACAGCTGATATTCTTTTATCTAAGAAAAGTGCTTTTGAAGCAAGACTTTATATTCAACTTTTACGTAGTTTAGGCTACACTTTTGAAGTTGCTGATGGTTTTGCAGCTCTTGAAGAAGCATTGGCAAAAGGTAACTATAAACTTGTTCTCTTTGATAAAGAGATCGAAGGTTTAGAACTTAGTAACTTTGCACAAAGTATTAAAAACTCAAATGAAAAGAGTGGGCTTGATACCTATCTTGTACTTATTAATGATACAAGCTCTGTAGAAAATGAAGATGACGCACTCTATGTACATGAAATTATTAAAAACGTTGTAAATAAAGATTTATTACGTCTTATATTTGAAAAATTTATTTAAGGATAACTTATGCCAAAAGATGAACTCATTGTTTTAGCAGTAGATGATGATATGATCAACCTCAAGCTAATCAAATCACTTTTGATGAAAAGTGGTAAAGTAAAAGAGGTTATCGAAGCTAAAAATGGCTCCGATGCCATTGGTCAACTCAAAAGTAGAAATGATATAGACTTAATACTTTTAGATATTATTATGCCAGTTATGGGTGGAATAGAGATGCTAAAAGTTGTACGTGCAGATGATAATCTAAAACAATTGCCAATCATCGTTTTAACAACAGATGAAACAAAGAAAAGTGAAGCGCTTGAGTTTGGTGCGAATGGCTTTTTAATGAAACCGATAAGACAAGACGATCTTATTAGTAAAATCGCGACAGTTATTATCTAATGCAAAGCACTACTTTTGTAGTGTTTGCAACTTCTCTTTTACTTGTTCTACGTGCCCTTTGACACGAACTTTTTCCCAGATTGCTTCTACAACACCCTTTGGATCTATAATATAAGTACTGCGAACAATTCCCATATACTCACGTCCATAGTTTTTCTTCAGCTGCCAAACTCCATAGTTTTGCATCATTGAAGTACCTTCATCACTCAACAAAGTGATAGCAAGCTCTTTTTTCTCAATAAAGTTTCTATGCTTTTTTGTACTATCAGCACTCACACCTAAAATCACTGCATCTAAATCGCTAAATTCAGGCAAAGCTTCTGTAAATTCACAAGCCTCTGTAGTACAGCCAGGGGTATTGTCTTTTGGATAAAAATAAAGTACCACCCATTTGCCTCTTAAGTCACGCAAGCATATCTCAACATCATCTTGGTTTGGTAAGCAAAAGTCGGGTGCTTCTTTTCCTATCTCTATCATTTTTCTTCCTTTTTCCTTCTGTTTTTTTGATAGTAAGTATACCACGATGCTATAAATATCAAAATTATAAGAAGTGCAAAAGTGATCTGCTTAAGATAGACCTGAAGCAACTCCTTATTTTCCCCTATATAGTACCCTAAAAGTATCAGTATCAATGCCCAGATACCTGCTCCAAGTGAAGTATACACAGAGAACTGTAACAGATTCATCTTTGCAATTCCAGCAGGAATAGATATCAATTGTCTTATCCCTGGGATAAGTCTACCTATAAAGGTGGATATATGCCCATGTTTTTGAAAAAAACTATCCATTTTTTTGAGTGCATTTTCATGAATAAAAAAGTATCTTCCATATTTTTGCAAAAATTTTCTTCCTACAAAAAATGCTAAAAAATAGTTAATCAGAGCCCCTAAAAGTGAGCCCCCTATTCCACTGAGTAAAACAAGGCTAAAAGAGAGTTTTTGCTGTGATACAAGGTATCCAGCTGGTACTAAGATGATCTCACTTGGAAAAGGGATAAATGAGCTCTCTATCGCCATCAATAAAAAGATACCAAGATACCCCCACTCAAAGATAAGGTCTACAAGAGCTTGTGCTAATTCACTTAACATTTGCACACCTATGCAGATCTTCAATCATCGCATCAGCTACACCATTTTTTGCATAAGCAAGAAGTTTTGAGCTTTGCTCATGCAAGTCCTTGTCTAAAAGAGTAAAGAGTTCTCTTTTTATCTCCTCTTCTTGTGCTTCTCTATAGCACCAACCCATTGTATGTTCAACGATAAAAGAGGCATTAAAATATTGATGATCAGATGCAGCATAAGGGTAAGGGATAAAGATAGCAGGTAAGCCACTTGTTACAAGTTCCCATAATGTACTTGCACCTGCTCTACTAATAGCTAGATCAGCTCTTTGCATTAAAGAAGCAATATCTTTGCTAAAACCATAGATCTCCGCCTCAATTTTGAGTTCTTCATAAGCTGTTTGTACTCTTAAAAGATCATTTGTGCCACACTGATGAATTATCTTTACTCCATGAGTATGAAGCTCTTGTGCTACACAAAGCGCTAGATCATTTATGTAGCGTGCACCTTGAGACCCTCCAAGAAAAATCACTGTTTTTATCTTTTTACGAACATAAGCATTTTTATAAAAAACCTCTTTGACAGGGTATCCTTGAATAGGAGAACTAGCTTCATACGCTGAGATAAAACGTTTTGCAAAAGGTTTTAAAATAGCATTGAGCCTACCGCTACGAGCATTTTGTTCATGAATAAATAGTGGTATAAAAAGAGTAAAAGAGGCAAAAGATGCAGGAGCGGCAGAGAAGCCTCCTACACTATAAACAGCTTGTATTTTATGTTTTTTCAAGATTTTTCTTGAAAGTAAAAGAGCTTTAAAGATCTTTAAAAGTGCTTTTACTTTCCCAAAACCTTTTTGGTTTACAACACCACCAGTTTCTAAAAAGTAACACGACTTTACAAGGGAGGAATCTTCAAAATAGCTACGATCTTGTCCATTTAAAGAGCCTATAAAAACCACTTTATCGCCTCGTTTAGAAGCAGCTTCTGCTAAAGCTTGTGCTATCATAAGATGTCCGCCCGTACCCCCTCCTGTTATACAAATATTCATTCTTTCTCTTTTTCTTCAAGGTTTACTTTTTTCGATGCCATCAAGATCATGCCTACACCTATCGATGCTGCAACGATGGCAGAGCCTCCATAACTTAAAAAAGGTACAGAGATCCCTTTAATAGGTGTAATACCGCTAATACCATAAGCATTTATCAAAAATGCAAATGAGAGCAATAAACCTATTCCAAGGCTAAAAAGATAGATCGTGCTATCTTCTGATCTATTGGCAACTTTGAAGATTCTTTGTAACATCCATAAAAAGATAAAAACTACAAAAACAACCCCCATAAATCCAAACTCTTCTGCTAAACCAGCTAAAATGAAATCTGTATGTACTTCACTTAAAAAACCTAACTTAAACGTTCCATTTGCCAAGCCTGTCCCAAAAATACCACCATTATGAATCGCATTAAGAGAGTGTCCAATCTGATAAGGCTCTACCACAGTTGGAACACGAAGTTGATTCGCAATAGACTCTGGAAAAAGCTCTAGAACTATATTTTGCGCTAAAGCCCACCAAGATTTAATACGCATAATTCTATGCTCTGCTGTAAAGATGAAAAAGAGAAAAAAGAGAAAAGCAAGCGAGAGTATCGTAAAGAAAAAACGGAAACTACTTCCAGCAAATATAAGTAAAAAGAGAAGTGTAGCCCCAAGTACCACAACTTGCCCTAGATCATTTTGAACAAACGCAATAATAAACATCGCGCCTATAAAAACAACCCCATAAGGCAAAAAACGGATAAACTCTTGCTTGATTCCCATACCTGCATGGTAGCCTAATTTACGAGAAAAACTCCATGCCAAGAAATAAACAAAACCTATTTTAAAAAACTCTACTGGAGCTAGAGAGAAACCAAAAACTTTGATCCAACGTTTTGCCCCACCAACCTCTGAAACCAAAAACTCAGGCAAAAAAGGCATCGCTATCATCAAAAGTGTCGAACCAATAAAGAGTGTCATACCTATTGGTTTAAGCCATTTATCTGGGTCTAAAACTGAAAGTCCCCATAAAATAAAAAGACTTCCAAGCGCATAGATCGTTTGGCGTAATGCAAAATGAAACTCCCCTACACCAAAAAGAAGTGTCGTATACGCTGAAAGCGTATATGAGAGCACGACACTCAAAGCAAGCATAACAGCAACAAGGGTAAAGAGTTTTCTATCTGCCATCAAAAGCTCTATCGAATTTTATTTATTTTTAATACAAACTCAACTTCAGGTTTTGAGATATGTAACTCTTTAGAGATCGTATCTAATGAAACTCCTTGTTTATACAAAGATATCACTTTTTCATCATCGTTTCCGTGGATCGAAGAGGGGATGGAGATCTGTTTTACTCCACTCTCTACACTTGCTATACGTGCATCTATCTCCATATCCAAATTATGCAGTCTTTCATGAAGCTGTTTTACATTTACTGAGAGGGGTTGGAGCATATCGTATACGCTTCGCTCAATCTCTTGGTATATCTCCTCATCACTCATCTCTCTTTTAGACATCTGTAACTTCTCTTCAGCTTGGTTGAGTTGCTTTTTAAGATAAAAAATATCACGGTTTAACTCTTCTACAACAGAAGCTATGGAGTGGATATTTCTACTATACTGACTATCCTTTGTAAAAAGATAATAGATAAGATAAAGTACCACGCCCACTAAAGCTATAATGATATATTCTAAAGGGATATTTTGCAGATGATTCATTCTCTCTCTTTTGCCTCACGGGCTTCACGTATCAGCACCCTCTCTCTAGCAGTAAGATAAGCATTCCAATCTTTTTCATCTCTTTCATGCATTTTTATGATCTTTGCAAGCGTAGCACTTTGTGCTTGAAAAAAAACTGCTACATCTCGTTTTGGATGCACGGGCATATCTATACGCGCGTAGTAGCTCTCCCCCTCTACTAAGAGCGCTTCTGTCAAAGAAAAATGACCAAAGCCTATAGCATCAATATGCGCCTTAGCTTTAAGAGGAATTCTCTGAGGCTCTTCATTTTTTAAAAGCATCTCTAAAGAGTCTATTTTTCGGTGTAATTCTACAAGAAGGTTAAGAACGACTGGATCTGTATCACTTGTCTCTCCACGTGCTTTAGCAAGTTTGAGCCATTGACTAATTGGATCATCATCTGAATCACTCAGTTGGTGATACTCACGTAGATAGATCTCATCATTTTGCGTAGCTTTAGTAAAGAGTAATGCCAAGGGAGCTTTTATAAGACGTACACTCATGCGAAGACCTTATCAAGTATTATAAATATAAAAAACATAATGCCTAAATAGCCATTTACAGTAAAGAAAGCTCTATCTATTTTTGTAAAATCTTTACGAACCAAATAGTGTTCATAAGTAAGCATAAGTGCACTTAAAACTACTGCGAGAAATGCCCAAACTCCCAAAGTAGCTATCCAAACAAAAAGTGCCCAAAAGATTATTGTTAACATATGAAAAAGTGCTGAGATAAAAAGTGTAGCTTCTGCTCCATAGATTGAAGGGATAGAATGCAAACCACTCTCTTTATCAAAATCTATATCCTGCAAAGAGTATAAAAGGTCAAAACCCGCCACCCAAAAGATAACACCTAAACTCAAGATCACAGACCAAGGAGTGATGCTCTCACTCACCGCTATAACACCTGCAATTGGTGCGAATCCTAAAGAGATCCCTAAAATCACATGCGCTAAAGAGGAGAAACGTTTAAAATAAGAGTAAGCCCCTAAAACAACTAAAATAGGAAAACTCAGATAAAACGCAAGAGAGTTGATCATATACGCAACGATAATAAAAACCAGTGCATTCACCAAAATAAAAAGTAAAATACTTGAAGCATCTAAACGCCCATCAACATTTGGTCTGTTTTGTGTACGTGGGTTAAGGGCATCTATATCTCTATCTGCATAACGATTTACACCCATTGCAAAGTTACGTGCACTTAGTGCTGCAAATGCACCAAAAATAAGAAGCCAAAATCCAAACCACCCATCTGCGGCTACGATCATCGCTATAAAGATAAATGGGAACGAAAAAATAGAGTGCTCAAACATAACAAGTTCATTAAAGTCTTTTATTTTATTGATATACTTTTGCAATCTCTTCCCTTATAGGCTAAATAAGGCTTATTTTATCCTAACTTGTTTTAAAATGATATAATTCTTCTTATGAAACAGATAGCTATTATAGGACCAACAGCTTCAGGAAAGAGTGACTTAGCCCTTGAAGTTGCACAAAAAAACGATGCATATATTCTCTCTATAGATTCTCTTAGCATCTACAAAGAGATCGATATTATCTCTGCAAAACCTTCCAAAGAGGAACTCCAAAAAATAAAACATTTTGGCATCAATACACTTTGTGTAGATCAAAGTTGTAGTGTTGAGAACTTTATACAAATCTACCAAGATCTTGTAAAAAAATGTAAGCAAGAGAATAAAAACCTTGTTATAGTAGGCGGTACCTCTTTTTATCTCAAATCTCTTATGAGTGGGCTTTCCCCTCTTCCTACTATAGATGAACAGGTGCGAACAGATGTTCTTAAGCAGTTGCAAAACCTCCAAAATGCCTATGAAAAACTTATGCAAATTGATCCTCAGCTTCGTAGCACTATTAAAGCAAATGACAGATACAGAATTGAGAAAATGCTTCTCATTTATGAAGCTACTTCTCTTTCTCCTAGCCAATGGTTTAAACATAATCCTCCAAAAGCTATTATTGAGTCTTTACCTATCTACAATATCGCAACGCCTAGAGATCTTTTACGTCGACGTATCACTTTGCGAACAAAAAAGATGTTAGAACTTGGAGCCATTGATGAAGTATGTTTTTTAGAACATAAATACACACGTAAACCACAAGCTATGGGGAGTATAGGTATTGTTGAGATCTTAGAGTATCTTGATGGAGAGAGCACTTATGCCCAGATGCAAGAGAAGATCTCTACCCATACTGCACAACTAGCAAAAAGACAGCAAACTTTTAATAATACTCAGTTTGAAAATATGATCAGCAAACCACTCAATGAGCTTCAAAAAACACTACTTTAGTTAAGTTCTAATGCACTTGTTGAGAGTTTTGCCCAAGCTGATGAAGCATCAGCCTCTACAGAAGCCTCATACGCTTTTTTCGCATCGCTATTTCTCCATAACTTTTCGTATACATTTCCTAAAAGATATTTTTGTCGAGAACGTTGAGATGAGTCTAATTCTCTTTCATCTAAAGAGGCGATAACCTTAAGCGCTTCTTGATACCTCTCTTTGTTATTGTATGCACTATAGAGAGTAAATTCTACATAAGGGGTTTGTGGATACCCTTGTGCTTTTGTCTGAATATCCATCACTTTTGTTCCATATTTTAGAATCACTGTGTCATCATTTTGATCTACGCCATATGCCATCGCTGCAACATAGCGATCTATATCTCGATAATCATCACCAAAGTGTTTTTCTAGAGTATCAAGGGCTTGTAACATCTCTTTTGGCTTTTGAAGTCTTTGGTAAATATCAAAAGCCAACCTATATGCTTGATGATACTCTCCGCCATTAATCTCCATAAGTGCTATGAGATCTTTTGTAGCATCTAAAGCTTCTTGGTACTCTCCTACACTAAAATCAAGCTCTGCATATTTTAAGAGCCACTCCTGACGCTTAGCGATATCTTGTGCATTAATATTTTTTGAAGCGATCTCTTTGGCTTTTATAAAATCTCCGCCCTTGAAAAAACATGCATAAAGAGCTTCATCCCATTTACTTGGCAAAGAAACATTATGCTCATTAGAGAGCATTAACACCTCTTGACAGGCATTATTTTCTAAAGATCTTTGCATAGCACCTATAGCACTTGTTTGTATAAGCTCTTTAACATCAGGATAACTTGTCTCTATATTTAACAAAGATGCTTTTAAACCTAAAAGATCACTATACTTATTCTCTTCTAAAAGTAACTTTGCTTTTTCATAAAGGGCACGGTTTCCTATAGAATCTTCTGCATAGTTTTCTATAAGCGTGTCATAATGATTTAACTTTTGTGTCGCATTCTGTTCTGTAGCATCAAAAAATAAAGAATCTTTCGCGGTTTGGACTTCTGTTTCATAAGTGCCATAGCGATATTTTTGCAAATATAGATTAAGTGCTTCAAGTGCCTCTTGCTTTTGTTCTGTTTTACTAAACCAGATCCCTTGTTGACTTAACATCTGTTCATAGAGTTCATCTTTTTGATCCATCTTAGCAAGCATAGCTTTTGCTATTCCAGCCGCACTCAGATAATCTCCCTCATTTTTAAAAAGATCCATCAACTCTAATGATTTTGCAAAATGTTCATAAAAAAACTCACTTTTTGCTCCTAAGATCTTCTCTACATAGAGTGCAGCTTCCTCTTTATTTGAATACGATATTTTGTAAAGAGCCAACTTATACGCTGCTAGTGCCGCTACAGCAAGATCGTTTGTTTCATTAAGCGCTTTTTGATAGTACTCTATAGCTTTTGTAGATGCTCCAGAAGCTTCATATACTTCCCCTCTATACACATAACCTAGTTTTGAAAACTCAGAGTCCTTATGCTCGCTAAAGAGCCTATCAAAAAAATAGTCTGCATTTGTATTCATCCCAGTTTCTGCATACGATTTGGCGATCATAGAGAGCACTTCAGCAATATTTTCATCCGCTGAATACTCCCGTAAAAAAATTTTTGACTCCTCTATCACATCATCAAACATCTCTAAAGAGAAATAAGACTTAATCTTATAAAAAAGAAACTCACTCATAAATAAAGAATTTGGAAACTCCAATACCACTTCATCAATAAGGTCTAAACATTTCTCATAACTTTTTTCTTTATAGAGCTCTTTAATTTTTATGTAATCTTTTACATCTTTGACCTGCGTGATTTTAACAGGATGACCCTGCGTATCTAAGCCACCAATAAAAGGAAGCATCTCCTCTTCATTGTAGTAAGGAAAATTGATTGCAACTTCTGAATCTTCATGTGGATAGATAAAAGGTGTTTTATCTTCATAACCTAAAACCATCCAATGCTTTGCAAGTTTAGGTGAAGCTTCAAAGATGTTTTTTTCTTTATGAAGATCAAAGATCTCTGAATAGAGTTTCATCTTGTGAAAAGGACGAATAAGAAGGAAAAAAGTACCCTCTTTGAGTTCAGACCCAATAGTAAAAAAACCATTTTGTAGAGTATTAAACTCACTTGAAGGGCGTTTGGAAAATGCACAGATAACTTTCTCTGTTTCTTCAAAATCATTCATAATTGCCTCACATAAAAAAGGCTCATCATGTTTTATATGGAGTGTGGAGTATTTTTGAAATTTCTCTTTTCCAGCTTGAAGTGATACTTCAAGCCCAAAGAGTGAAGAGGTAAGAAAAAACAAAAGTAAAACTTTTAACAATTGTTCTTCCTTTCATAGCTAGCTCATATATTTTAATAACCGCTATTATACACTAAAGTAGTAATAAACTCTAAAAGAGGGTTTACTGCAAGCACAGCAAAAACAGTTCCTACCACTGCTATACCAATAATAGTTTTCAGTGCTAAAGTAGCATTTGCTACATACACTTTAGAATCAAGTCCTACAGCTGGTTCTTTCATAAACATATATACAATAAGTTTTACATAGTAATACCCTGCAATTGCAGAGTTAAGTGCCATTATAAGTGCTAAAACAGTATAACCACTTGTTACTGCTGAAGAGATCATATAGAGTTTTCCCCAAAAGAGTGCAAATGGTGGGATCCCTGCTAAACTTAACATAAACAGAGCCATAATAACAGCCGCCACTGGTGCTGTATGGATCATACCCGCAAACTTACTAAAACTATGATCTGTTCTTTGATACTCTGGAATATGCTTTTGTCTTGAGATCCATAACATAGAAAATGATCCAAGGATCGTAAATGTAAAGAGGATCCAGTATAAAAAGAGCGCACTATTTGCTTGTGTAGTTCCAAGAAGTATAGCCGCCATAACAAAACCTGCATGAGACACAGAACTATATGCAAGCATTCTTTTTACATCTGTTTGAACAAGTGCCCACATATTTGCAGCTGTCATTGTGATCACAACAAAAGCGTAAAGAACAATCTCTAACCAAACGATCTGTGCATTTACTAAAAACTCAAAGAGTCTCATTGCAACTACAAATGCTGCGATCTTAGGTACAATAGACATATACCCTGCCATAGATGCACTCGCACCCTCATAAACATCAGGTGCCCATGTATGAAATGGTACTAAAGAGAGTTTAAAACCAAACGAAGCAAGCATAAACACTACACCTACTAATACATAAGCAATATCTACATAGTTATTTGCTTCTAAAACAGCCGCTATTTGATTGATCTCTACAGAACCTGTAAGTGCATAAAAAACCATCGCACCAAAACTATAAAAACCTGCTGCTAAAGCACCCATAGTGAAATACTTTACAGCCGCTTCAAAAGATTTATCACGGTTGTGCATAGCGATAAGTGTATAAAGTGCTAAAGAAGCTGTCTCTAGACCTACAAATACTAAGATCAAATTGTCTGTAGCTACCATAAACTGGAAACCAGAGATCATAAATAAAAAGAGTGCAAAGAACTCAGGGTAAGAGAACTCATGAAACCTTTTTGAAGAGAGTGCCAATGGAATAAAGAGCATTGAAGCACCAACAATGATAAATTGCGACATAATTGCTAAACCATCAATAAGCATTACATCAAAAAGCCCCATTACAGTTCCACTTTGAGAAAATACTCCAGATGCTTCAAGTAAAGATCCAAAATCAAGTAATAAGAACAATAAACTTAAACCAACATAGAGACTCTTATGCAAGCCACCTTTGAAAATATCGATACATATAATAAACAGTGCTCCAATGATAGGTATAAGCATTGGTGCAAGAGTCATTAGATTTAATGACTCTACAGATACGTTAACTGGCTCTAACATTAGTGTGCCTCCTCTTGAGAAGTTCTTGTGATCTCAACACCCTCAATAAGGTTTGGGATTCTCTCTTTTGCTTCTTCTGATATTGATTTATCATGCATCAATTGTACAATTGATTCAACAGAGTTATTAATTGGCTCGAGTACAGGTTTTGGATAAACACCTAACCAAACTGTAATAATAGAGAGTGGAATCAATGCCGCAAGCTCTCTTTTATTTACATCAGGAAGGTTTTTGTTTTTCTCATTTGTAACATTTCCAAAAAACATTTTTTTATACGCTGCTAACATATAGATAGCACCTACGATAATAGCTGTTCCTGCAAGAAGAGTTAAGATATGTGATTGCTGATAAAATCCAAGTAAACTCAAAAACTCACCAACGAAGTTTATAGTAAGTGGCATACCAACTGATGCCATTAACATAAGACCAAAAATAGTTGCATAACGTGGCATTACAGATGCAAGTCCACCAAACTCATTCATCATTTTTGTATGGCGTCTATCATAGATCACACCTACAAGTAAGAACAGAGCACCTGAGACAACTCCGTGAGCTATCATTAAAAAGATTGAACCTGAGATACCTTCAACATTAAGAGCAAATGTACCAAGAATAATCACACCCATGTGGGAGATCGAAGAGTATGCAACCACTTGTTTAACATCCTCCTGTGCATAAGCAACCATAGCAGTATAGATGATCATGATAATTGCGATCACTGCAATCGGGAACATAAAGAATACTGACGCATCAGGAAACATTGGTAAAGAAAAACGGATAAATGCATAGGTACCCATTTTTAAAAGGATAGCTGCAAGAATAACCGAACCTATTGTTGGTGCCTGACCGTGAGCATATGGTAGCCATGTATGAAATGGAAACATTGGTACTTTAATTGCAAAACCGATAAAAAATGCAGCAAATAACCACAACTGATAGTTTTCAGGTAAGATAAGTCTATACCAATCTAAGATAGCAAAGCTCCATGTTCCTGTAGCCTGATAGTAAAAATATGCCATAAAAAGCATACCTACTAACATCACTAATGAACCTGCAAATGTATATAAAAAGAATTTAATTGATGCATAAATTCTTAATGGACCACCCCATGCACCAATGATATAAAGCATTGGTACTAAAGAGAGTTCCCAGAAAACATAAAATACAATAGCATCTAAAGCAGCAAAAACACCAACCATTGTCATCTGTAAAAACAGAAGAGTGATGATCATATTTTTCTCATTTTTTGTTGGGCTCAATGATGCGATACCAATCATTGTAAAAAATGATGCTAAGATAATAATAAAGAGAGAGACACCATCTACACCCAAGATATAGTTAATACCAAAAGCAGGTACTAAAGCGATCTGCTCTACAAACTGCATACCAGATACGTTTGCGTCAAATGTATACCATAACCATAAAGAAAGAACAAACTCTATAATTGCTACAGATATACCATAAGCACGAACACTATCTTTATGGATCACAAACCCAAACATAGCAGCAAGTGCTGGAAAGAAAATTAAAATCGATAAGATATGATCTAACATCTACTGAACTCCTAAACCTGATAAGATCGCCATAATCTCATCAGAATATCTAACTGCAAGTCCAAAAACTACAGCCAATGATAACATTGCCACTAAACCGACAACCATCCACTTAAGCATAGTAGAAAGATTTCCACTTTGCATACCTCTTGTTTTTGACCCTGTTGCATAAAAGATATTTGCAATTCCATCTACCGTAGCATCTACAATTTTGAGATCTACTTGTTTCCAAAACACTGTAGAGAGTTCTCTATACGCTTTTACGAGATACTCTTCATAAAAGTATGGAATATAGTATTGGTTTTTAAGTACTTTATAACAAAGACGGTTTTCCATTTTCGATGTGCCATCTGGTACAGTGATACCGTTTCTTGCATATTTTTTATACGCATACGCGATAGCTAAAAGAACGAATACCTGTGTTCCAATTGTCATAATCCAATAAAGTGCCGCACTATGAACATGATATTCTGTTGCTGGAAGCACAGCCGTTACCATCTCAAAGTATGTCATTTTAAATGAACCTGCAATAATCGCTAAAAGAAGCAGTGGAGACATCGCAATAAGCATAAATTTATATGCCTCATGCGGATGGATACCAAAGAGTTTATATCTCTCCTCTCCATGGAAAATCAGTGCTACAAGTCTAAATGAATAAAATGCCGTAAGACCCGCAGTAAATAAAAGTACAGAGTAGATAATATAATTATGTTCAATAATAGCTACCTCTAAGATAAGATCTTTTGAGAAGAACCCTGCAAATGGAAAGATACCCGCAAGTGCGACAGAAGCAAGTGTCATCATAATAAATGTCCACTTCATCACTTTTTTGAGTCCCCCCATCTTGAATGGATCAAGCTCATCATGCATAGCATGCATAACATTCCCTGCACCAAGAAAAAGAAGTGCTTTAAAGAATGCGTGTGCCATAAGGTGGAAAAGTGCTACCCAATATGCACCCAAACCAGCGGCAACAAACATATATCCTAACTGTGAAAGTGTAGAGTATGCAATAATTCTTTTCATATCGCGATTTACGAGAGCCATAGATGCTGCAAAAAGTGCTACAAATGCTCCAAGAGAAGCGATAAAGTGACCCATTTCAGGGATCATATCATAGAGTGGATTTGCACGTACTACAAGATAAACTCCAGCTGTTACCATTGTTGCTGCGTGAATAAGTGCAGAAACAGGAGTTGGTCCTTCCATTGCATCGGCAAGCCAAGTGTGAAGTGGAAACTGTGCAGATTTACCCATTGCCCCGATAAATAGGAAAATTCCCATCCATACAAGTACATCTGTCTCTAGTGATGGCATAACAGCAAATGCTTCATTATATTGAAGTGTTCCTGTATTCCAATATACTAAGAAGATACCAATTAACATTCCAAGGTCAGCAATACGGTTCATGATAAATGCTTCATTTGCCGCCCAAGTAGCGCTCTCTTTATGGTACCAAAATCCGATGAGTGCCCATGAACAAAGACCAACACCTTCCCAACCGATAAAAAGTCCTGCAAAGTTATCACTCATAACAAGAACCATCATAGAGAACACAAAAGCCGATAGCCATGCGAAAAAGCGATTAAATGCTTTATCATGATCCATATACCCTATAGAGTATATATGAACAATCGTAGATACAATCGTTACAACCATCATCATCGTTACAGAAACCTGATCAACTATAAAACCAAATGGAATATAAAGATCCCCCGTTGCCATCCATGTCATCATCTCTACTTGAACAGGTGAACCCCCACCTAAGATATATACAAGGAGTATTGAACTACTTACAAAAGATGTAAAGAGCAATAAACTTGGCACCACACCTGCAATTAAGTTCTTTTTTGAAGCTCCAAAGAGTGCTGCAAATAAAGAACCTGCTAAAGGTGCGAATAGTGCAAGATATAAATAAAATTCCATATTCCCTATCCTTTCATTGTTGACATTTGATCAAGGTCAATGTTTCCATGGCGTTTATGCCATACAACTAAAAGACCAAGCCCTACTGCTACTTCTGAAGCAGCAATAGCAATTACAAAAAACGCAAACATTTGACCTGTTAGATCACCATAATAGTGTGAAATAGCTGCAAATGCTATGTTGACTGAATTAAGTAAAATCTCTGTAGCAAAAAAGAGCATCAAAAGATTTTTTCTACGCATTACGCCCACTAACCCTATACAAAAAAGGATTGTAGAGAGCATTAAATAGTGATTAAGTCCTATTTCCATCATGAAAGCACCTTTTTATTTTCTTCATCTCTTGTTGCATTCTCTTGTGCAAGTTCTGCCTCATCCATTAGAGTAAGAGAAAGGTCCATCTTTTTCCCTGCAAGAACGATCCCTGCAATCATTGCAACAAGTAACATCACTGCAGCAACTTCAAACGGTACAAGATATTTTGTAAAAAGCACCATACCAACATCTTGGGTATTCCCTACACCCTCTGTAGCAGGATAAAAAGCCTCCATATTTGTTGAAACTAAAGGTGCTGCAAAAATCACAACTACTAATAGAGCCGCTAAGATGCTAAGACCAGAGATAATAAGCTTATTTCCATGCTTCTCTTTGACACTCCTTGTTGTATCAAAAAACATCATTCCAAATGCATAAAGAGCCATTACTGCTCCTGAATAAACAACGATCTGAATCGCACCCAAGAAATCAGCTCCCAAAATAAAGAAAAACGCTGATATAAAAATCATCCCTGCTGCTAACGCTGTTAATGCGTATAACGCTTGCGATGTTGTTACTGTGATGTAAAACATTGCAATAGTTAAAAAAGCAAACATATAAAAAGCAAACGCTTCAAACATACCTATACTCCTTAATATGCTAGAGGTGTTTTTTTAACACGCTCATCTTCATGTGGTGTAATAGCACCAAATCCTTCAAACTCCTGTTGAGTTCCTGCTTTCATCTTATCAAGTGGAGTCAACATATCATCATAAAGGAGGAAATGCTCTCTTTGCTCACTTGCATTTTCATACTCACCACCATGAGTAATTGCAAGTTCAGGACATACCTCTGCACAGTATCCACAAAAAATACAACGACCAAGATTGATAGTATATTCAGAGACCTCTTTACGAGAGTTCTCATCAATTTTTGTATCCATATGAATACAATTAGAGATACAGATCTTTTCACAAAGACCACACCCAATACATCTTTCAAGATCTGATTCTAAAAGCCTCTTCATCTCATGAACCGCACGATAACGTGGACCTATTGGCATCTTCTCTTCAGGATATTTTATTGTATGTATATCAAATCTAATCATCTCGCGAAGTACAACCCAAAGGCCTACAAAAAGTTCACCTCTAAAAGTTCTTTGCATAAAACGCTTGAATTTTCCCCAAGCAGTCGTAGGATAATCTTCAATATCTACAAGATAGTAGCCGTTCTCATTTACGTTTCTATCGTTAAACTGTTCGTTATTCATTCATATCCCCTTAAAACATCATCACAAGACCAGTGATAACTACGTTAATCACTGCAATTGGCATAAGCACTTTCCAACATAACCACATAAGTTGATCTGGTCTCACATCTGGCCATGCAGCTCTAGTCCATAAGAAGAAAAAGAAGAAAAATGCCACTTTGCCTAAGAATGCTAAAGCACCAAAGAAAGTTCCATCACCAAATCCACCTAAAAAGATAAGTGGAATAATAAATGAGATAAAGAACATATTTGCATACTCACCAATGAAGAATAGACCCCATCTCATACCTGAGTACTCTGTACCAAATCCATCAATGATCTCATGGTCATTTGCCACTAAATGAAATGGAGTACGCCCAGTCTCAGCAAATGCAGCGATCCAAAAAAGTACAAAAGCTACAGGTTGACTCCAGATGATCCAATCAGTAAAACCACCCGCTTGATAGTTATTAAAATCAACAAGTGAGAGTGAACCAACCATCATAATTGGAGCTAAAATAGAAAGCCCAGTGATCACCTCATAAGAGATAAATACCGCCGCACCACGTGCCGCAGAGATCAATGAGTATTTATTTGCAGAAGCCATACCACCTAGTAGTGGTCCATAGAGTCCAACTCCCATTACACCAAGAATATATAAAATACCTATATTCACATCAGCGATAATAGGATTTACTGTATATCCAGCGATAGTAAAAGATGGTAAAAATGGAATAGCTGCAGCCGCCATAAATGCAGTTGCTGCTGTAATAACAGGAGCTATTTTAAAGATACGCCCTACAACACCTGTTGGGATAATATCCTCTTTTGTAAAAAGTTTAATCCCATCTGCGGCGATTTGTAAAAGACCGTATGGTCCTACATTCATTGGTCCTAAACGGCGTTGCATAAATGCAAGTATTTTTCTTTCAAAGTAGGTCCCAAAACCTGCTAATGCTGAAAAAATCAATAAAACCGCAACAATTTTTACAACTGTCTCAATTAAATATGCTGTCTCCATATATTACACCTTTTGAATCGAAGCTGTGCTAAAGCGATATGTGCTAAAGAGTGCCTCTGAGTTAAGATTTGTATCAAATGTCGGAAGAAGAGCTATCTTTCCAGCAATTTTATTATCGCTGATAATATCTACTACCAATTCACCTTGTTGTGTTTGAACCTTCACACGATCCCCCTCATTAAGTTCTGAAGCTTTTAAGAACTCTTCACTCATATACACACCACTTTTTTCTTTTAGTGCTGTTGTTTTGTGAGTAAATGCAGTAAATTGTCTTACAGGGTTTGCAAGATAGATCAATTCACCCTCAAGTTTCTCCTCGCTAAACTTTTCTACACTTTCATCTGTAACAGTATCTACTGCAATATTTTCTAAAAGGTAGCCTCGCATTTCTGTTCCATCATTCTCATAATGGTTTGGAAGTGTGTCAAATGAGAGTGCTTGAAAACCTTTAGCTAAAGGAAGCACCTGTGTATACTCGATCACATGTTCTGCACTAAATCCTAATGCATTTGCAATATCATTGAGCTCATATCCCTTATATGCTAAAGCTGCGTTTGTTGGGTTTACACGTTTATTAATACTTGTAAGTGTCCCCTCTTGCTGATTCATAGCTGGCATATCAAGATCACCATCACCTAAGGCAGAAATTGTAAAATCACCTAAAGTGTTATACCCAATCGTATAACTTCCCTTCTCTTGATCTAGTTCACAGATAAGTGCTACACCTAAAGAGTTTGTAAGTGGTGGGATCATTGTAAGTGTAAAGTCTGAATATTTCTCAATAAGAGCTACAAGACGTGCAAGATTTTTAGCATTTGGATGTGTATAAAGATCCTCTCCAACAATAAGAGCAAAACTATCTTTCTTTTTAAGGTTCTTTTCTAGATCTTCTTCAAACTTCTTTGGAACGCCTACGATCTCTAAAAGTCGATTATCATCCACTTCAACCTCTTTAGAGACTTTTTTAGGAACCATCTTCGATTTTTCAACCTCTACCTCTTCCTCTTCACCTGTCTCCTCATTAAGTTTCATCTCTTTTACGATCTCTACAACTTTCTCTTTGACCGTCTCTTCTACTGTAATAGTTTTCGTAGAGTGAAACGATGCAAGATATTCATTTACTTCAACAGGCAGTTTTGATTTGTCTGCAAAAAGATCTAAGATTAAATAAAGTACAGCCTCTTCTTGAAGCGGTGCATGTGTTACACTAATAATACTTTTTCCCATTCCCTCAATTACCGGATCACTTACAGGGTGAAAATAGATCCCAGCCCCTTTGTTTACAGTCATAGAGTTATTAAGAGCATAGCGTGCATTTGGATTGTCAGATTTAAGAGCAGCACCGACAGAGATCACAAAGTTAGAGTTATGTACAGCTTTTAGATCACTTCCATAAAGAGTTTGTCTACTGATTTGTGAATAGTTTTGCAAGAAAGTCTGAAAACGTTTTGCTTCATTGTTAACAAGTTTGTAGCCAAACTTCTCTTTCATAGCTTGAAGAAGATAAGCCTCTTCATTGGTTATAGTTGATGTAAATGAGAGAGTGTCTGCTTTTTTAAATGCTTCTACAGCTTTTGCAAAAGCCTCTTCATCTTTTGACTCTACCTTGTTTTGATAGTCAAAACCATAACGTCCTGCTCCACAAAGAGAAACATAGTTCCACTCATTCATAACACGATAGATTTTCTCTTGCGGGTTGGTAATGCTTGTGTGTTTCACATCATAAGAGATCTGGCATCCTGCAGAACAATGCCCACATGTAGCAGGGATCTGTTTTAACTCCCAAGCATTAGATGTGTACATAAAATCAGTATCTACAAGTGCCCCAACCGGACATACTGCTGCACACTCTCCACAAGAAGTACAATCAAGCATCTCTTCGCCACTTGTAAGACCAATAACTGATTTATTAAGCTTGTTCCACATACTGTATGCATCTTTTGGCATCGTTTCTTTATACTCTGCATCAAGTGCATCTGCACCACGAGGAACAGTCTTAAGTGAGTTATCACCTATCATATCTTTACAAGCTGTAACACAACGCTCACAAACAATACAAAGACCTGGATCATAATGCAAATGTCCCCAATCTTTTGCCTCACGAGCCACATCTTTAATCGTATAACTTTGTGAATCTACACCTATCTCTAATGTATAGTTTTGTAACTCACACTCACCCGATTGATCACATACACCACACTGGAGTGGATGATTTACATCGTATACTTCCATAATAGCACGCTTTTCAGCCTCTATAGTCTCTGTAGATGTTGTGATCTGCATCCCCTCTTTTGCTTTTGCATTACAAGCATATACCTGTTTTCCATCTGCCTCTACAAGACAGATACGACAAGCAAGTGTTGGGCTGCAGCGTGTAAGATAACAAATAGCAGGGATAAATATATTATTTGCGCGCGCTGCATTTAATATATATTCACCCTCTTGTGTCTCTACATCTACACCATCAATGTTTATAGTTATTTTACTCATGCACTACTCTCATTATTTTGGATTTTTCATATCTATATCTACCTGCATCAAAGGTATCATCAAACGTTGGGTTTAATGCTACAGTACCTTTTAGCTCCTCATCTAGTTTGAAAGTTCTTTGTATCTTTCTTTGCCCAAATGCAATCTCTATCAAGTCCCCATCTGCAATCTTCGCTGCAGCAGCAAACTGTGCCGAACCACGTAATGTAGTATCTTTTTCTAATTGCTTTGCTCTCTTTGTGTAACGGTTAAACTGTAATACTGGATTAGCATGATAGATAACTACTCCATTGTATTCTGGTAGGTCATCTATAGCTTCTAATTTACCTGTCACCTCACAAAATACTTCATCTAAAAGATACCCACGTATATCTTCACCCATGTTTGAAAAATAGTTTTCAAGTGAATCAAAAGCGATAGCTTTAAAACCTGCTTTTTGAGGTAATTCTTGCGTATAATCTACTGTATACTCTTTTTGTATATCTAAAGCAGATGCAAGATCATTTAATGTATACCCATTAAATCCTAAAGCAACATTTGTAGGAACTACACGATTGTCCAAGTTAACAAATGTTCCCTCTTGCTGATTTAATGCTGGAACAAGCAGATCAGCATCTTGTGATGAAGCGATCACAAAATCACCCTGTGCATTATATCCTACTGTTTTTGTATCTTGCTTATCCTCATCTAATTCACAAAGAAGTGATACTCCAATTGTATTTACTTCATTTGGCACTACTATGAGAGAAAACTCTGTATATTTTTCAATCATAGCCGCCATTTTTGCAATATTTCGTGCATTTGGATGGGAGAGAACATCAGAGCCAAGAACAAATGTTTTTTTCTCTCTGCGCATAAATGCTTTTGTCATTAAAAGCAGTTCCTCTTCGCCTACATTTGTTTCTGCATCAAGATACCCAAAATCGAGATCATCAAAAAATGCTCTCTCCTCTTGATCTAAGTCTGCATCTTTTAAAAGTGTTGCTGCTAAAAGAGCCACAACCCCCTCTTCTGTTCCCACTTCATACTTCATAAATTGAGTAATTGTATTTTGCATCAACTGATCTTCAATTGGGTGTGCATAGACAATTTTTGCTCCATTATGTTTTGAAGCAGTTGTAAGAGCATAACGTACAGCAGGGTTATCTGTCGCTATACGTGAACCAAGCACGATTATAGCATCTGATTGTTTGATCGCATCTAGTGTACCACTATGATGTTTTTTACCGCTGATTGAACTATAAGCATTCATAAAAGCTTGATATTTGCGAGCATCCTCATTAAAAAGTTTTACCCCATATCTCTCTTTTATTAAACAAAGAATATATGCTTCTTCATTTGTAATCGTAGAAGAAAAACGTATAGCTTCTGCATCTTTTATTGCATTGAGAGCTTTTTGAAAACTTGTTTGATTTTTATTTGCTTCTATTGCAAAATCAAAACCAAAACGTCCTGCACCACAAAGAGACGTGTATTCAAAGTCATTTTTTACTCTATAAATTGAGCGTGTTCCATCACTATTCTCTTTTGTTTCATACTCTAAAGAACATCCAGCTGAACAGTGAGCACATGTTGCAGGAACACGTGAAAGTTCCCAAGCATTTGCACTGTATTTAAAATCACTACTCACAAGTGCTCCTACAGGGCAAACAGCTATACACTCTCCACAGTAAGTACAATCAAGCGTCTGGGTATCTTTAGGGATAATTGTTGACTTATATCCCCCAAATTTCACCTCTATAGCATCATCGCCAATCACTTCATTACAGACATGCACACACTTTTCACACATGATACATAAAGCGGGATCATAATTGATTAAGCCCCAGTCTTCGATCTTACGGTGTTGCTCACGTGCAGAGAAGTTTTGTATACCTACATTAAACTCTAAAGTTTTATTTTGAAGATCACACTCACCTGACTTATCACAAACACCACATTCTAAAGGATGATTCACATCATAAAGTTTCATGATATTTGTACGTTCTAGCTCTAACTCTTTAGAATTAGTACGAATTGCAAGTCCTTGTGTTGGCGGTGTATTACAAGAGAGTACAAAACCCTCAAGTCCCTCAGCCTCTACTACACACATACGACACGATGCACATGGAGTTGTTTTAGCTATGTAACACATTGTAGGAATGTATATTCCATTTTTGCGTGCTACTTGTAAAATAGTATCTCCACGTTCAGCACTTACAGAAGTTCCATCGATTGTAAAATTTATTATATTTTCCATTCTCTACCTCCCTAAGCCTGTACCATCGCGATGTAGTAACAGCGCATACAGCGCTCTGCTTCTGCTATCGCTTGTTCTTGTGTAAAGCCAAATACAACCTCTTCATTGTTGTATTTACGAATATCTACATCTAAAACTGCACTTTGTTGACGAGGAAGTCCAGGAAGCCATCCAGTTACTTTCTCTTTTTTATCATATACACGGAGTTTACGAAGATGATCTTCCATAATCTCCTCTTCTGTAAGTGTTACTTCACCCGTTTGTACATAACGAGCCATTACAGATGCTGCACGTTTTGCTTGACCTACTGCATTTACAATTGTCATTGGACCATATTCACAATCTCCTGAAGCAAAGATCCCCTTACGAGAAGTCATATAGTCTTTCCCATTTGTTTTTATCGTTTTCCATGAAGTCATCTCCATCTCCCACTCCTCTGGAATATGAGAAAGTTCTGCACTTTGTGAAACAGCAGGGATCAGATAATCAACTTCAAGTTCAAACGATTCCCCTTCAACTTTTACAAGTTGGGGACGTCCACCATCAGGATCTGGAACTTGTTCATACTTATCAACAATAAGAGATTTAAGCACTCCATTTTCATCTTTCATCTCAGCAACTGCTGAATAAAAAATAAACTCTACACCCTCTTCAACTGCTTCATGATACTCTTCATAGGTTGTGTTACGAATGATTGTCTTCTCATCACGGCGATAAAGCATAACAACACGCTTTGCACCTGCACGGATAGAACAGCGAACAACGTCCATAGAGGTAAATCCACCCCCAACACATGCCACTGTTTTTCCTCTGAGATCTACATAATCTGCATCGATGTTATACTCTTTTTTCTGATCTTGGGTTAATGTATAACCAAATTTCTCATAAAGATTTACGCGATCAAGAAAGTCTATTGCACCCCAATACCCTGTGATCTCAGGGTTTTCATTGTCACAATAAACTTTTTTAGAGATACGCGTTCCTGAAGCTACCATGGTTGCATCATACTCTTTTTCAAAACGGCGCATATCATCTGCATCTACTTTATGGTTTGTAATAAAATTTACCCCCATATCTTTGACACATTCGATATCTTTTTGATATTTTCCAAAAGGCATACGATACTCTGGTACTCCAACAGTCACCTCTCCGCCAAGAACAGGAAGTTCTTCATAAACATCTACGTCTATCCCCTCAGCTGCAAGATAATAAGCTGTTGTAAGACCTGCAGGTCCAGCACCAACTACAGCCACCTTTTTACCAATAGAAGCTTTTTTCTCAATAGGGTGAAAGAAATCATACTCATGATCTGTCTCCCAATCTGCTCCAAGACGCTTAAGTGCCATAATAGAGATAGGTTCATCAAGGTTTGTACGTCTACATGCATCTTCACAAGGATGAGGACATACACGCCCACAAACATGTGCAAGAGGCATTGTTTGTCGCGTAGCCATTAAAGAATCATCAAAACGAAGATCTCGTACACCCTCTATATATCCAGGTATATCTACCTGTGCAGGACAGGCATCAGTACAAGGAGCGGTAATTTTTGCAATATACCCTATACTCTCGTTATAGTGTTTTGAAGGTTTTTGCTCGTTAATACAAGCCATAAATTCATTTTCAAAGTGTGTCATCAGATCTAAAATAGGGTTAGGAACTGTTCTTCCTATCTCACATTTAGATGTCAGCTGCATACTTTTACCGATCTCTTTGAGGTGGTCTAAATCAGATACACTTCCGGCACCGCGAGCAATCTTGTCTAGTTGATCATACAAGATTCTACCGCCCCATCTTCCAGGTGCACAGCGCCCACATGCTTCTGAATACTCTTGATACTGTGCAGCATATTCCATAGCTAAACGGATTACATCTACATCTTCACTAAAGAGTGCCACACCGTCCCAGCCTATAAAAGCTTTTGATTGGCGGTGCTCATCATATTGTGCCGGTAAATTATAAGCTGATTCTTCCCACTCGTCCGCAGCTTTGCCCATATTATTAATAAGCTCACCGTTCCAAGTAGAAAAATATACTTTGCTCAAAACCTAATCCTAACTATTTTTTTTACAAACGACAGTCCAGTCGACTTCGTTAAACTTTAAAGAGTTTAGTAACTCGTATCCACAATCACGTACTAGGTCTGCAGATCTCTGAACTGGTGAAAAGTCACCCACTTCAAATAAAAAGATCGCAACCTCACCAACTTTATGAGCCCCTAAAAGTTCTTTCATTCTCGGCTCAAAATCGTTTTTTAAATGTCTTAAGTCATATCTTTTCATTGATTCATATCCTTACTATCATCTTGGCTACGCACGAAAACTTTTTTGTTTTCAGTAACTTCACTTAAAAAAGCAAAGCTTTTTGCTTTTCTTAAGCTAATCATCTGTCAACCTCTCCAAATACGATGTTTGTTGTACCGATAATAGAAACAACATCTGGAATATAATGACCAGGTAAAAGATCAGTTAAGATCCCTGTATGCCAAAATGATGGTGCACGAAGTTTGAGTCTATATGGGTATGGTCCACCTTGAGAATTAATATAGAATCCAAGCTCCCCTTTTGGAGACTCAGTTGCTACATACACTTCACCTACAGGTGGTCTCATCCCTTGTGTTACAAGAACAAAGTGCTGCATTAAAGAGTAGTTTTGTGTCATAATATCTAGCTTTGGTGCAGAGATATATTTTGGGGCATGTGCCATAAGCTCAGTTTGCCCGTTTTTCACTGTCTCTTCATACATATCAATTGTTTGATAAAGGATCTTTGCAGATTCTCTCATCTCTTCCATGTAAACTTTATAACGTGCGTAGTTATCCCCTTTATCAGAATAAGGTACATTAAACTCCACTTCATCATAAAGCTCATACGGCTCCTCTTTACGAATATCCCAAGCTACGCCAGAAGCTCTAAGCATTGGTCCTGTACATCCCCAAGAGAGTGCCATATCAGTAGGTATTACACCCACCTCTTCCATTCTCATTCTCCAGATACGGTTTGTATCTAAAAGATCTTCATAGTCTTTAATATTTGCTGGTAATTTATCTAAAAATGCTTTGAGCTGTGGAATAAACTGATCTTGAAGATCTAAAGGCACACCACCTATGCGAATTGCCGCATGTGTAAGTCTTGCTCCACAGTAACCTTCAATAATATCCATAAGATACTCTCTCTCACGAAAAGCAAACAAGAATACTGTCATAGCCCCGATATCAAGTGCTGTAGTCGCCAACCAAAAGAGGTGAGACATAAGACGATTGATCTCTAAGAGCATCATACGGATCACTTTTGCACGACGAGGTACTTCAACATCTATAAGCTTTTCAACTGCTAAAGCAAAACCATAGTTGTTTGATGAAGAAGCGATATAGTCCATACGATCTGTTGTCGGCATAAACTCGTTGTAGATCATATTCTCAGCCATCTTCTCCATACCACGATGCAGATACCCAATATCTGGGTGTGCTTTTGTGATTTGTTCTTGTTGTAGATGCAACATAAGACGTAACTGTCCGTGTGCTGAAGGGTGTTGTGGTCCAAAGTTGAGTATTAGCTCATTATCATCTCTATCAAAAGTGATATTTTCAAAAAATGGTGTTAATCTATTTTTTACTTGCATATACCAACCTATCTTTGTGGATCATCAATAACTTTTGATGACTCTTTATCGAATTTTTTAATTAAGAAAACGCCACCCTCTTCTTGGTAGCTTTGTTCAGTTTTTTGCATATCATCTTTGATCTGTGTCCCTTTTGGCACTTCAAATCCTAAACGTGCAAAACGCTCTGAATCATATCTGTCTACACGTGCAGTATCACGAAGTTCAGGTCCGATAATATCACGAGCCTCTTTGCCATAGATCTTATCTACTTCATACCATGCAGCAAACTCATCTCCTTCAAGTGGATAAGTCTTAAGCAGTGGAAAACCTTCCCAGTCATAAGGCATTAAGATACGTTTCATAAATGGATGTCCATTTGCTTCAATACCAAACATATCATACATCTCACGCTCTGACCAATCAGCTGAGCGGAAAAGTTTCTCTACTGAATTTACAGCTTCACCCTCTTTAATAAACATTTTGATACGGATACGTTTACGTTTATTCATACTCAGCATCTGATAAAACACTTCAAAACCACCACGTTTTGCAAGAAAGTCAATAGCACTCATCTCTGAGAGTTGTGTATATGTAAGTTCATCTCTCATAAATTCAAGAACTTGATAGTTTTGTGTTGGATTAATATACACTACTAATTGCCCAACTTGAATATATGCGTCAAGAACTTCAAATTTTGCTTTGATAGCTTCAAGGTCTTTTGCAAATACTTCATCTTCTGCTACATCACTTTTTGGAACTTGTGGTGCTACATAGTATCTGTCAGTATAATAGGCTTTTGCCTGAACGTCATCTTTTGGTGTGTATGTTCTCATTACATTAACCTTTTTGGTTTTTGTGCATTACCCGCTTTATTCGCACGGATCTTTTTTTGTAATAGCATTACACCATACTGTAATGTTTCAGGACGTGGAGCACAGCCAGGCAGATAAAGGTCTACAGGAATAACTCTATCTGCACCTTGTACTGTTGCGTAAGTATTAAACATACCACCAGTATTTGCACAGCTTCCCATTGAGATCACCCATCTAGGTTCTGTCATCTGGTCATAAAGTCTTTTGATAAACTCTGCGTGTTTCTTTGTAAGTGTACCTGCAACGATCATCACATCTGCCTGACGAGGTGAAGCACGAAAGATAGTACCAAAACGGTCAAAGTCATAACGTGATGCACCCGATGCCATCATCTCAATACCACAGCATGCAAGTCCGTATGTTAAAGCCCAAAGTGAGTTAGAGCGTCCCCAGTTCACCACTTTGTCTATACTTGTAAGTGCAACTGGCAAACCGCCATCTTGCATATAATTTATTTTATGTTGTGCCATTCAAGCGCTCCTTTTTTCCATGCATACACAAAACCTATTGTGAGCAATAATATAAACATTAACATCTCAGCAAATCCAAACCAGCCAAGAGCTTTAAAATCAACAGCCCAAGGGAACATAAAAACAATTTCTACGTCAAAGAGTAAGAAAAGCAATGCAAAGAGATAAAATTGAGGGGAAACTCTATTTGGTTGTTTTGTAACCTCTGGTCCACACTCATACACTGAAAGTTTGATCTTTTCAGTATCTTTGCGAGCGAGTGCACGACTCGCTAAACGCGCGATAATTGTTGTTCCTATAAATGCACCAAATGTTACGACAAATAGTACAAATACCCCAAAATAAGGATTTGCAGTAGCGACGTGCTCCATATAACCCACCTTTTTCACTTTTTTATTTATTTTCAAACACTATGAAACACTCATTGTGTCTAGAGTATTTCAGTATGATTTTACTGAAAAAACAGTTATATGCACTATAGCAAAAAGAGTATTAAATACAAGAAATTCAATTATGAAGAGAAGATGAATGTCACCTTAAGAAACAGTTTTTTTTCTTTTGTACTCATATTGAGTATATTAGTAACATTATAGAGAAAAAGTGTGAGTAAAATCAACACACTTTTTTATGCACCCATATAACGTTTTCGTTTATTGGCTTTGAGTTTATGTGTATCTACAAGTATAAAACCATCTACACAGTTATCAAAATCTCTATCTATTCCAAAATCCATAAACTCTACACCCCCATCTTCGCATAGATCACTATACTGCTTGTAAAGTGTTGGAATAGCATAACCTTTTGCTTGTAGTAGATTTTTAAGCTGTAAAAGGTTCTCTTGATAACTAGGAGCATTAAATATTGTATCTAGTTCTTGTTGATGATGTTTCGCAATAAAATAGCTTTCATTGTGTACTACACTCGGATCTTCTGAACCAAAAAAACGCATATAAAAATAAACTAACAATCGTGTTGCTTCCTCATCATACGAACGCGATATACTCACTCCCCCAAACATATAGCGAATATCAGGGTTCTTTTTAAGATATGCTCCTATCCCCTGCCATAAATAATCAAGTGCTCGTGAGTTCCAATACTTTGGCTGTACAAAACTTCGTCCTAGTTCCAAGCCATCTTCAAAATATTTTTCAAAGCCCTCTTTATATTGAAAAAGGGTAGAAGTATAAAGTTCATCTACATCTAGTGTCTCTTTAGACTTTAAAACTCTATAAGAACCAACTATTTCAAGGTCCTTTTCATCCCACAGAATAATATGCTCATAAATATAATCAAACTCATCAAGATCTCTTTTATGTCCTGTGCCCTCTTTTACTTGTCGAAAACTCACTTCACGCAATCTACCAATCTCTTTGAGCAGGACATTTTCCTCTTCATTACTATAAAGATAGATCTTTTTTCCATCAAAAGTTTCACCAAGCATTTTTGCATTTTGGAGTTCATCTTTTAACTCTTTTGGGTTTTCTGCACGTGCTATTGCATTGTGCGTTTTAAAAATACCTCTATGTTTCTTTGCCACGAGATAAAAATGTTTTCTAAAGAGTTTTGTTTTGTCTTTGAGGCTTAGAGATGGAATATTATAACTCTCATAAGGAATAATTTTTCCTATACGAAACCCTATGGTTTTTCTATGATATTTAAACATCTCATGTGGAATGGTCGCAGTGGCTAAAGATTTGTTGATCATAGAAAGAAAATAGAAGTTTTTAGAATTTCTCGCATCAATGTAAATAGGTAAAATCGGTGATTGTGTCTTTTGCGCAAGTTTTAAAAAACCTTTTTTCCACTTTGTATCTTTAATCCCATTTGGACGTGCACGACTCACCTCTCCTGAAGGAAAGATGATCACTGCTTGTTCTTGTTTAAGTGCATTGTAAATCGCATCAACAGAGTTTTTCTCCATCTTGTTTCTTACATTTTCTATAGGGATCAAAACATTCCCAAGGTTATCAAACTCTTTTAAAAAGTTTGAAGCAACAATTTTAATATCTTTTCGGATCTCTTTGAGCACATGAATAAGGGCTAAAGCATCTAAAGCACCTAAGGGGTGATTGGCAATAATCACAACACGTCCATACGATGGAATACGTTCCAGCTCATTTTGATGAATAGAGAGATCTACTTCAAAATGTTCTAAAATCGCTTCGATAAAGCCAAAAGAGTCTTTATGTGCATTTTTTGCTAAAAAAGTATTGATCTCATCTTCATGGGAGAGTTTTTTAAACAATGCAATGATAGAGCTTTTAAGAAGTTTTGGAAACTTAACAAATGAAGGATAATTGTGTGTAAGATATGTTTCTACAGATATTGCCATATTATGCCACCATATAGATAGAGAGTAACTCTTTACTTATTTTTTTTACATCATTATTACCACGATTGAACTCCTCTTCAATATGATCATATTCATCATCGATCATCATTGAGATCTCGACTCGGTTTATGTTATAGTACTTTACAATATACTCTGTAATCTTTGCACAAAATTCAAACATAACACTTCCTTAAATAAGAAAATTTGATGCTGTAATTGTGCACCACTCGTGTTACAATAAGATTACTATAAGGTATACTTGCAAAAAAATTTATTCTTTTAGGTTAGGCGAACAAAGCAATGCAGATAAAACCCCTACGAAAATCACATATAGCCTTTTTCTTCTCCCTTTCTGTAGTGCTTATTTTGATCGGTCTTTATGCTATAGAGGAGCGTACAAAAGATCTAAAACAAGAGAGATATAAAGAGATTGCCCTGAAGATGCAAGAGGAACTCTCTACACTTATAGAAGCAAAAAAAGATGCTATGTTGCTCGTGGCACAGACTCTTGCTCTTGATAAAACACTTCATCTTGCACTTGAGCAAAATAAAAGTGAAGATATAGATATGCAAAACTTTGTACAAACACTTATAGAAAAGACCTCTTTAGAGCATATTCAATTTCATATTGTCACCAAAGATCTTAAAAGTTTTTACAGAAGTTGGAGCAAAAAAAGGGGAGACGATCTCACAAAGGTGCGTCCTGATCTTATAGAGTTTCTCAAAAATAAACAATCTCTCTCTTTGATCAGTGTAGGGATATTTGATATCACCTTTAAGTCTATTGTTGCTATCTATTATGAAGGTCAGTTTCTTGGCGTTGTTGAAGCGATCTCAAAAACAAACTCTATCGTAACACAGATGAAAAAACGAGGCTATAAGAGTATTGTAGTTGTAGATAAAAGTTATAAAAAGCAACTTTTTTACCCTTTTACACAACATTTTATAAATGAGTACTATATAGCTACACTCCATCCTGATTCTAATGCCTTAGAGATACTTCAAACACAAACTCTTGAGACTTTACTTCACAATACAAACTATAAAATTTTAGAAGACAAAGGTGTTTTAACAACAAGTTTTCAACTCTTTGATGTTCTGGATCAACCTATGGCTTATATTGTTATTTTCACCCCTTTAGAAGCTATAGATCTAAGTGCTATAGAGCGTGATCATAATACAATCACTCTCGCTTTTTTTGCACTCTTTCTCTCAACAGGGGGAATCTTTTTATACCTTTACATAAAACGCCATAACAGACTGATACAAAAGATGAATAAACAACTTGAACAAAAAGTTGCGCAAAAAACACGCTCACTGCAATATCTTGCTCACCACGATACACTAACAAACCTACCAAATAGACTTCTCTTTCTTGATAGGCTTGAACAAGCTCTTTTTCATGCGAAAAATCATCAAAGCTCTTTGTATGTTCTTTTTCTAGATCTCGATCGCTTTAAAGAGATCAACGACAGCTTTGGACATGAAACAGGAGATAAACTTCTCATTGCTCTAAGTAAACGTTTAATCTCTTGTGTAAGAGAAGAAGACACCGTAGCTCGTTTAGGTGGTGATGAGTTTACTATCTTACTTACAGATATTAAACAAGCTGATGTTGTAGAGATCTTACGCAATATTCTCTCTTCGATGCAAGAGCTTTTTGTGATAGATGAGACAGCACTCTACTCTACTTTTAGCATAGGAATCAGTAGTTTTCCACAAGATGGCAATAAAGCAGATATCTTGATACGTAATGCAGATACCGCGATGTACCGTGCAAAAGAGTTAGGAAAAAATCGCTATCAGTTTTATGATGAGCAGATGACTCAAAAAACAATACAGCGACTCTCACTTGAAAATAAACTCCGCTTAGCTATACAAGAAGAAGATCTCTACCCTTACTTTCAAGTTCAAACTGATACAGAGACTTCACAAATTGTAGGAGTTGAAGCTCTCGTTCGCTGGATCGATAAAAGTGGAGAGGTGATCTCTCCGGCTCTTTTCATCTCTCTTGCAGAGGAACTTGGAATTATTGCTAAGATCGATGAAGTGATGATGAGAAAGTCTCTTCTTGTTATCAAAGAGCTTCAAAAAGAGAAGCTCTTTGATACTACCCTCTCACTCAACCTCTCTGTCAAACAACTTGAGCACAAAAACTTTTTAACAAACTTGCAAAACCTTTTAGAAGAGTTGGAGTTTGACCCTAAACATCTTGAGCTTGAAGTAACAGAGAGCCAGATCATGAAACAGCCAAAAGAGACGATTGATATTCTCCAAAAGCTCCGTAACTTAGGGATCTCTATTGCTATTGATGATTTTGGAACAGGCTACTCTTCACTCTCGTATCTTAAAAAACTTCCTCTCAATAAACTCAAAATAGATCAGAGTTTTGTACAAGACCTTCCTTATGAAGTAGAAGATGTAGCGATAGTAGAAGCGATTATAGCTCTTGCTAAAAGTTTAGATCTTGAACTTATAGCAGAGGGAGTTGAAACAGCACAACAAAAAGATTTTTTATTGCAAAAAGGGTGTCGTTGTGTGCAAGGGTATTACTACTCCAAGCCTTTAGATACAAAGGCTTTTAAAGAGTATTTAAAACAACAAAAAAGCAAATAGTTTATTTATGTAAAAAACCCATAGATTTTTCACTGTCAAAACTTGCATCTTTTTCACGACTGATCTCATCTATAAAGTCTTGCAATGTAAAAAGAGGCTCCTCTCTTACAGCAACTTTATAGGCTGTGTTTTTGATAACAAGGTTGATCTGTCCACCAGTCAAGGAGTATTCTGCAAGCTCTTGAGGTTTTACATCATCTGCGTATGGAGCATCTTTTGGAAGCATCTTTTTCCACAACTCTATACGCTGTTCTCTATCTGGTTTTTTAAACTCTATCTTATAGTTAAAGCGTCGGGAGAATGCTTTATCTATATTTTCAAGTAGGTTTGTCGTTGCGATCAACATCCCTTTAAAGTTCTCAATCTGCTCTAAAAATATATTTTGCATCTGGTTATGCATCTGATCTGCACTTGAACCTATACCACTCGAACGTGAAGAGAGGAACTGATCTGCTTCATTCAGTAGTAAAATAGGTTCTGTTTTTGCCTTTTCGCTCAACTCATAAAAAGTATCAAAGATCTTGCGTACATTTTTTTCACTCTCCCCTACATACATAGAGAGGATCTTTGAACAATCAAAAGAGAGAACTTGTCGCTTCAATGATTTTGCAAGTGAGTAAGCAGTCATTGTTTTTCCTGTTCCTGCCGCACCATAAAAAATGATCCGTGCATCGATACCACTTTTTTTATCTTTTAGCCCCCAAGAAACAAGTCGGTTTACAACCTCTTTGTCTACTTGACGACGCAAATTATCGAGTGTCTCTTGCGTTTTTTTGTTTAGTACTACATCTTCAAGGCTTGTCTCAGGCTCTACTAGTTCAAAAATATCTTGTTCTTCAATCAAAGCATTAAGTTTTAAGCGACGCACTTTTTTATTTTTTTGTGGGTGAATAATACTTTGCAACACCTCATCTACAATATAAAAAGCACGAGAGATTCCACCAAAAGGGTTAAGCATCTCTTCATAATCGATAATGCCCTCTCCGATAAGATTGCTTCCATCTTCTAAAAGGGAGCGATTTTTAATACGCTCGTATTCATCTACAGAGATCAGGTCTATAAGTGTATTCATCTCACGCAATGAGTTGTCACTTGAACTATACTCTTCTCGAAGCAGCGCAATAAAGATCACTTGTTCATGTGCATTCATTTTACGTTGTTTAAAAAACTTATCGAGTACTAAACTCTCCGATGTTTGTGCTACACGCTCTTCTATACGTTTTTCCAAGATCTTGAGTTTATTTTGGATTCTATCTATCCCTAAAGAGTGCTCATGCGTATTGTGTCGAATCACACTCATCTTCTGATAAAGCTCTATACGAAAAAACTGATCTTGAAGGTATTCAAGATGATCTGCATAAGGCTTAATATCTGGGAGTTCTACCTCAAGAGTACCATCTTGCAACAGTTTTAAAAAAGAGGGTGTAAGACCAACTGCTGTATTTAAAAGTTCCAAAGGGGTCACCTCAGAGATCTTCATAGGGGTAAAACTCTGCTGATGCAACCAGCCAAGTTCAAGAAGGTTTTTTACTTCTCTTAGATAAGCAAGATATTTATACCCCTTTTCTGTATAAAGATCTTGAAGCAGGTCAAGAACAAGAACATCATCTTGTCCCTGCATATATTTTTGTGCCAAATATTGCAACATAAGTGCTTCGGCGTCACTACATTTAAGATGTGAGAAGATCTGTGTCTTCGCAACATCTTTAGCTTGTAAAAAATCAACAAGTACTTTCAATTTTATCCTTAAAACTTATAACTTACTCCGGCTGATACCATAAATACATCCGAATTACTAAACTCACCTACTATACCATTTTCATTTTCACCAGCATCAAGTTCTTTCTCTCTCATAGAGTAAAGTGCTGCCAATCCAATTTCCATTGTATCATCGATTTTATAACGACCACCTAACGAAAAGGCGATAGAGTCAGCATCAGGCAACTCAAAACTAAGTGTTTTCTCTGGTACGGGCGTTTTATCATAAACAGCCCCTACCATGAGTGTCATACTCTGCATCTCTTGTGTAACACCGAGACGAAAACCATTAGAATCCTTCCAATTTTTCGCTGTAGGGTTTCCAAAAACTGCTTCTGCAGAAGGGTCTTCATATTCAAAATTTAAACGCTTATATGAAGACCAATAGTTTCTTTCATAAACAAACTCAACACTTGTTTTGCTCTCAAAAGTATAAGAAGCAGCCAAAGATAAGATCGCTGGTATAGGTACAGTTACACTTGTAGAGTATTTCCCATCAAGCATTGCAGGGTTTGGACCCAGCACACTGTCATTGTCATAAAACAGCTCTGCATCTCCCTCTTCTGTGAGATCTACTTTTGAGCGATATGTCACTGAGATATTAGCATTTGCTACTGGCTTGTATGCGAGTGCAATATTATACCCGTAGTCTATAGAGTCTCCAGGCATATCTTGTGAGTAGATACCAGTTCGTGAGGCTTTTACTGTTCCTTCTGAATGAACCATACGAAAACCAAAAGCAAGCCCAAGCTTTTGACCAATTGGGAGTGCTATTGTCGGATTGAGTTCAACAACTTGCAAAGAAAACTCTTCTGCTTTATAAGTTGCAGGAGCATCATTCCAACGTTTTGTAAGCCCAGCAGGAACAACTAGAGTCAAACCAATACGAGCGTCTCCTAACTTAGATGATACAAAATGTAACGATGGAACAAAAAAAGTTTCATCTTTTGCACTTATATTATGTGTTGTTGTAGTACCTGTTGCTGCATCAGTATAACTTCCCTCAAATTTTGTCCCCTCTAAACCAATATACATCAGATCAAATTCAGCATGATTTTTATCTTCCATAAAAACCATATTAGCTGGGTTATAATAAGCTGCATCGGCACTTTTATTATGTGCAATATTTGCCGCCCCAAGAGCAAGTGCATTGAGCGATGTCTCTGGTATTTTATAGCCACCTGCTAACAATACTGAAGACCCAATCAGTGATAATAAAGTAACTTTTTTCATATATTTTTCCCCTTTTAAAAGTTACTATACTACACAATAAAAGCTTAATCTACAAAAGAGTATAAAAGCTCTATCTCTTGTGACCAGATACTCTCATCGATCGTTTCTAAAACCATAGGAATATCATCCATTCTCTCATCATTCATGATACAACGAAAAGCATCAAGCCCGATCTCCCCTTCTCCTAGAGAGTGGTGTCTATCTACTCGACTTCCTAATGCTGGTTTTGAGTCATTGAGGTGCATCCCCATCAAGTACTCTCTTCCTACGATAGTATCAAAATCTTTCCAAGTCTTATCGTAAGCTTCACGAGTACGTATATCATACCCTGCGGTAAACATATGACAGGTATCTATACATACACCTACACGACTTTTATCTTCCACTTTGTCGATAATATACGCTAGATGCTCAAACTTATAGCCCAAGTTTGTACCTTGCCCAGCGGTATTTTCTATCACTGCTTTTACATTATTTGTTCTATCAAGTGCTATGTTGATAGACTCAGCTATTACACTTAAACACTCCTCTTCTACCTCTCGTACTCTTTGCTCATCTTTTTTCTCTTTTGCAGAGAGCTTTACCAAGTGACTTCCAGGATGAAAGTTGAGTCTGTCAAGTCCTAAGATCTCACAACGCTCAAGCTCATCTATAAAAGCAGTACGACTCTTTTGCAACTTCTCCTCTTCGGGATGCCCCAGATTTATAAGGTAGCTGTCATGAGGTAGAATATGTTTGGGTGCGATACCGCTTTTCTCTAGAGCAGAAAACCAAAGATCAAGCGTTTTGGCATCAAAAGGTTTTGCATCCCAACGCTTTTGGTTTTTTGTAAAAAGTGCAAATGCTTTTGCTCCGATTGTTACTGCATTTTCTACCGCATTTTGCACGCCGCCACTTGCACTTACATGTGCTCCTACAAATTTTGCCATTTTATAAATCCTTTATCTTAAGTAGTATCTTATTTCTTTGATCTTTAAATGAGATCTCTTGAGCAGTTTTTTTATATCGTATCTCTACATCTTCATTCACTATATGCTGTTCAAACCCATCTTGTGTTTTTTTCAAACCCTCTCCCTCATAGATCTGATGCCCTAGAAGTACATTTTGCAAAAGTTCATTGGGGTAAGATGGGTGCAGATACTCGTTGTTGAAACTGCTTTTTGTCATACAGCCTGCACTTACACAGATCAGATGGTTGATCTCTATGCGTTCTATTCTTTGTCCTGCTGTAAACATATCTAGAGCAATACTTTTGTCGCTATTACGGATATAACCAGTATCTGCAAATTTGATCTTTGATGATTTAAACACAATAAGTTTGCTTTGGCTATGCTCATAGTTTTTCAGACTACAGCCCCCAAGCAAAAAAATGAAAAGCAGAGATATATATTTCATAAGCGTGATTGTAACACTAATGTTTTGCAATATGCAAAACTTTTTGATTCAAAACAAAAATTTATATAAAGTTCAAACTATGAAGATCCATATAGATATAGATTGTTTTTTTGTTTCAGCACTTCGAACAATTGATCCTTCATTGGAAAATAAAACGGTTGCTGTAGGTGGTCGTAGTGATACAAAGATCTTTGATAAAAGTGCAAAAAATCAAACGATCAATCTTTCAAATTCAGGAAGCTTTGTTCCCACTTTTTTTAAGAGCTACGAAAATAGTGATGATGACATAGATGCTTTTCGTGATAAAGATGGTCGTATTAATGGAATTTTGACCACTTCAAGTTACGAAGCAAGAGCGTATGGAATCAAAACAGCTATGAAGATCAGTGACGCACTGCAGCTTTGTCCTCAGCTTATTATTAAAGCTCCCAATATGTCTTTGTACCAAGAGCTTTCCCATAAACTGCATAATTTTCTCTCATTAAAAGTACCTCTGATAGAACAAGCTAGTATAGATGAGTTTTATGGAGATCTTCATGGCTGGATAGAAGATCAGGATGTTGAGTGTTTTATTGATAATCTACGCCATGCAATAAAAAAAGAGTTATGGCTTCCTGTCTCTATAGGTGCTGCACCTACCCGATACTTAGCAAAAATGGCTACAAGTGCGGCAAAACCTTTTGGCTGTAAAACACTTTATAAACATACACATGATGCTTTTATAGACCCCATAGCAGTTGAAGAGTTTGCAGGTATTGGAAAAAGTATGCGTCAAAGACTTCAAAGTGCTCAGATCCATACATTAGGAGAGCTCAAAAAACGACGTGGTACACTTGAATCTTGGGGTCCTTATGCAAGAGAGCTTTATAGACGTGTCTCAGGTTTAAGCGATGCCCCTATACAAACCTCTAGGCGTCGTAAATCGATCGGTATCTCTCGCACTATTGAACCTGTTTTTGACAGAGAAGAGCTAAGACGTCGGATCTGTATTCTTGCAAGGCATTTGAGTTTTGCTGTTTTAAAACTTGAGGTGATCCCAACTCTATTTCATTTGAGTATTCACTACGAAATGAAACAAAAGTCTCATAAAAATATCTCACTGTGCGAACTCTTTACAGAAAAGAGATTTATTGATCTTTGTATAGAGATGTTTTATGCCGCAGATACACAAAAAAGACTCAAAGTTATTCGACTCTCTATCACTTGTTCAAGTTTTACACGTGATAGTAAAAAAGAGCTTTCCCTTATAGGCTTTGAAGAAGCGCAAAAGATGAAAGAGCTTACAAAGCAAACACAAAAGCTTCGTGAAAAATATGGAATAGATGCCTTAAAGTGGGGAGGTGAACTCTAAAATATTTTAGAGTTCTAAACAATCAGAAATAGAGTAAAGCCCCGCATCTTTATCAAAGAGCCATGCTCCTGCACGAATAGCACCTTTAGAAAATGTGTTTCTCGAAGTTGCTGTATGGTTAAGTTCTATAAACTCACCATCATTGTAAAACCCAACTGTATGACGTCCTACAATATCACCTCCACGCAATGCCATTACAGAGATCTCATCTTTTGTACGCTCCCCTATATTGCCATCACGTCCGCTTACACGTACATCATCAATATTAAGATTACGTCCTGCTGCAGCTGATTCACTCAAAGTAAGTGCTGTGCCACTTGGTGCATCTTTTTTATGTCTATGGTGCATCTCTACTATTTCGATATCAAAACCTTCAAGTGCAGCAGAAGCCTGATATACTAGCTTATTGAGAAGAGCTACGCCTAAAGACATATTTGTTGCGTAGAGAATAGGCATAGTTTCACTTGCTTGTTTGAGAAGGTTTAGCTGATGTGTGTTAAGCCCTGTTGTTCCGATCACTAAAGGACGTGGTGTTTTTAGAGCCGCTTCTAAGAGTGCTTCACAAGCATCAGGAAGAGAAAAGTCTATCACTATGTCACATCCACTTAAAAATGCTTTCATATCTGAAGTAACTAATATTGATGGATCTATTGAGAAGTCTAACGAGTTACGTACAAACACAGTACTAACACTCATATTCTCTGTTTGTTTAAGATCTTCTAAAAGGAGTTTTCCAACTCTACCGCTGGCTCCAAATACACCTACTTTAATCATTTCCATTCCTTATCATTTATAAACATAAATTTGCTTTTTAAGATTTTATCGTAAAATACTTAACTATGAAATTAGAGTGTGGGATTTAGAGTTAAAAGAGGGGTAAAACCCTCCAAAGAGGGTTTATAAAAAAGTTAATTGCTTAAAAGCTCATCAACATAAGAGATCGCTTGAAGTGCCGCTACAGCACCATCACCAGCAGCTGAAACCACCTGCTTTGGAGCATCTTTACGCATATCACCTGTTGCATAAAGCCCTTCAACTGAAGTTCTCATACTCAGATCTACTACAACTTGTCCTGCATCATTCATCTCACATAAGAAGTCACCACTTTCTTGAATAAGTGTCTGATTGTTTACATCATTTCCTACAAATGTGAAGACACCAGGAACTTCTATATCGCGTGTCTCGCCATCAGTATTTTTGATACGAATTCCAGTTACACCCATTTTATCTCCATATACTTCATCAGGAGTAGAGTTTAAAACAAGCTCAATGTTTTCTGTATTTTCTACTCTTTTTACCGTATTAGGAGCTGAGCGAAATGTATCACGTCTATGGATAAGATACACTTTAGAACATATTTTTGCAAGATAAAGTGCTTCTTCAAGTGCTGTATCACCACCACCGATCACTGCAACTTCTTTTCCTTTATAGAAAAACCCATCACAAGTTGCACATGTACTTACACCTTTTCCAAAAAATTCATTTTCACCTTTAAAACCTGCACGTCTAGGAGAAGAACCAGTACCGATTATCACACTATGCGCTTCATCTACTTTTCCATCACCACGATGGATCTTAAATACTTTTCCCTCTTTAGAGATGCGTGTAACTTCTACCATTTCATGTTTAAGACCAAACTTTTGACACTGCTCGGGCCATGAAGACATCATCTCCATTCCACTCACTTCTCCTGTTACTCCAGGGTAATTCTCTATTTCAGAACTTTGTGTAATTTGACCGCCAGGCATACCTTTTTCATACATTACAACATTTTCTAAACCACCACGAGTCGTATAGAGCCCAGCAGTGAGTCCAGCAGGTCCGCCACCAACAATTGCACAATCTAAAATCATATAAATTTCCTTTTCTTTACAAGCTTTCAATTTGTTTGGATAACTCATCTAAATTATCGAGTTTACGTATCATACTGTCTTGTTTATAAAGAGAATCTTTGACTTTTTTTATAAAAAAAATAGATGGTACTTCATAGATATTAAAGCGTTGAATAAAGTGTAGAGAGTTTTTTGTACCACTACGTAAGAAGATGGTATTTTGAGTATTTTCAAACCTATTGTTGTAGTAATCAATGGCTATTATCGAAGAGTTAAGATTTAACTGTGCAAGGTTTTCTTGTGCTTTTGGCTCTTTAGAAGAGTAAAAAACAACTATGTAACGATCTTGGTCTGGAGTAAAAATATCATCTTTTTCATAAAAGACCCATTCACTAAAATCGATAAACTTATATTCTGAAAACTTGTAGTTGAAGTAGGCAAAAGCAGCTGCTATAAGTGCTGCCCCAAAAAATGAAGCTAGAAGTGTAGAGAGTGAAAAAAGGGTTTTACCTTTTGCCACTTCTACTCAACTTTTATTGATTAATAATTATATAATTACGCTAAAAGTGCGTCGATTTTCTCTGCAAGAGCTTGTTTAGACTGTGCTCCTACAACTTGATCTACCATCTCACCATTTTTAAAGAACATAATAGTAGGAATTGAACGAATACCGAATTTTACTGCGATATCTTGTTCTTCATCTGTATTTACTTTACAGATATTTGCTTTCCCATCATAGTCTTCAGCTAGTTCTTCAATTACAGGAGCGATCATACGACAAGGTCCACACCATGGTGCCCAGAAATCTACTAGTGATACACCCTCAGCTAAAGTAGCTTCAAAATTTCCAGCAGTTAAATCAATATATTTTCCCATTAAGGTTCCTTTTTCTATATGTGTTGTGTAAGCATTATACATAGCTAAACTTTAAATACATCTTTATGATTAGAGTTTAACATTTTTCTTCAAGCCTTTTTAGCATTACCCATATTTTATGTAAATAAGTAACACTTTTTTTGAAATTCATTTTACTATTTGGTAAAAAAAAATGTATCATTTCATTTTATATATAATAAAACCTATATTTATTAGACACAAAGGTTTATCAATGAAACTAAATATCAAAGATGGTGAAATCGGAATTAGACCTCCTGTAGCAAAACCACATCCTGGTTTTTTTTATGAAGTTGGTGAAGAAAGATTTAGAAAACTTGTATACGATCACTATGAGTCGATAAAAACGAGTGATATTGCATTCTTATTTCCTGTTAATGATGATGATGATTTTGAAGCTGCACAGAAACATGCAGCAGATTTTTTAATAGAGATCAGTGGTGGACCTGATTACTTTACACAATCACGTGGAGCACATCAGATGGTTGGGAGACATGCCCCTTTTCGCATCGATGAGGAAGCACGCAAAAGTTGGCTCGCACTTTATATTCCACTTCTTGAAGCTCTTACAGATGAGGGGATCACTCCAGAATATATCGAATCTTTCTGGGAGTATCTCGATGTTTTTTCTATGTGGTTAGTCAATACAAAAAGCTAGTTATTTGCTATAGCGTACAGCTTCAAGCTGTGTCGCTTGACCCACTTCAACTTCTCTATGAACATTTTCTAAAGGTTTTACATGGGCATCACGTCCATAAATAAAACTTTGTTCTTCGACAATGATCTTATATGCTTTATTAAGTTCTAATGCTCTTTGCTGGCTTGGTAAAATAAGATAAGAGATATCCTCTTGCATCGTAGAGAGGGCATCCTCTTTTATAGATCCATCTTCCAAAAAGAACTTCTCCATCACTTCAGTATTACAACGAAACTCATCTCCAGCACGGTTTTGTTGTAAATAAAGCGTATATTCACCTCTACCATCAAGTGTTTGTGGCTCTTTTATACTTTTAAAACCTTGTTCATTTTGTGTCCAGTGGTACCACCCTTGCATTGTAGCATTTGTATCGAACTTGCGAGAAAAAACAAAAGAGGAATCAACTGTAGCACCAATACCGCTATGACATCCAACACAATAGAGTGTTTCTTCATAGTTTTGTGGTCTTAATTCCCCTTTTGCATCCTCTATAAAACCTTGATACACCCACCCAAGGTCATTTACAACACCCACTTCCGTATTGCCAATAACTGTACGTACTCGATCTGGAAAAGCCTCTTTTTCTCTCAGTTCTGAGAGTGCGGCATTGGCAAGTTGACGATAAGAAGCCCACTGCACTTTTTTTGCATAACGAAGCTCTTTCATACGCGAAGCCATAGAAACTGAACTCTCTTGTGTTTGTATATATCGTACACTATGTAAAAACTCTGTCTCTTTTGGATAGAGCCCTGGTGCTATTAGGTATTCATTTGTTGCTAATTTTACCTTTGCCAAACCTACATAACTCATTGAAAAATCAGCTATCATATTTGTAGCAGAATCATAACTTGGTTTCTCCCACTTATAAACTACCTTACTAGCATGATCAAGAAGACCATTTTGATTGAGATCTACTCCATAAAGGCTCTCATCAACTGTATCTATAACAACATCTTCTTGTTTTATCAGTGCCTCTACGATAGAGAGATTGAGCTTATAGATATTCAGGTCAAACTCCCCTGTACTGTTCTTAGCAAAATCTTTATGCAGACGGATCAGCACATCATCTGTACTTCCATTCGTTGGCCAAAAGGTCCCTAAAAATGGATAATACGCAAAAGCTCTCCATAGTGTATACTCTCCATTTGGATCTTTATCAAAACCTTCACTATCAAAATTGAAATAACAATCAGGTGTATATCCACCCCACTTTCCATCACCATCTACATCCCACTCTTGGGGCACATTTTGGAGCTTATGTTTTAAAAGTATCTCTCCTTGTTGCATGTAATTGTTCTCTTGTACATACTCCTCTATCTCCTCATCAGAGATCTGTGCAACAAGTTCCGTTCTATCTTTAAACAAGTTTGTAAAGCGATTTATTTTTGTATATTCACCAAAAGCATACGCTTGCTGTAGATCCCAATCATCTATATAGTTTGGTTCTTGCGAATCTATGTGACAAGAAAAACAAGGGTTATATGTAGCTAACTGATCATCTTGTGTTTTTGTATAACACTGACTTGTAACGTATGCTGCTTTATTCTGCACAGGTGTTGTAGTGTGAAAATCTATCTCTCTTGCTTCAATACCTCTTGTGTTATAGCGGGTATTGTTTGTTTCATATACAATGCTATCTTCTAAATTCTCTTGTTGGATCTCATCTGCAACATCATTTGGTTCATCTCCACATGCTATTACAGAGATCAGTACAGTTGCGGCAATAGCACTCAATACAAAAGTTTTTTTCATTTTTAGACTCTTTGGAAGTTTTCTTTACATAAATAAGAGTTTAGAGCTAAACTCTTGTCTCTATAAAGAAAGAGCATAAGCTCTCTCTTTAAAGTTTTACCATTTTACAAATGGTCCAACTACACCTATAGAAGACGCTTTATCTTCACCTGCTGCAATATCTACTAAAGGATAATCAGGTTGCGTACTTCCCACTTCACCAAATGGATGTTGTGTTGTAAGTGTCAAATACCCTTTACCATTGATCTCATGCCAGAATGGAGATGTTGTTTCAGAACCGTAAGGTACAGAAGCGATACGTGTCATCTCTTTTGTAACAACATCGTATGCCCATAAGAAGTCATTAGGATGTGAACTTGTATCTTCACCGATAACTAGTGTATTTTTCCCTGCCATATAAGTCACATTATCAGGACTTGCAATAGAGTTCACAGAACATGTGTATGCTTCATATGGAGAACCTGCAGGGTATGAAGTACTAGCACCTACTACCTCAGCATACATATTTTTCACTACATATGTACTGTTGATCTTAGTTGAACTGCTATCGTATGCTGTTTCAGAATCATCTAAAACATCTAAAGCGTATACAGCCCCACAACTCTCACCTGAAACATCAATATCACCCTTACCATCTGTCATCCCTTTTGCTACTTCACTCATAGCTACAAAAAGTCTATTGTGGTCTGGATCAAAAGTAAGTCCTTCCTCTTTTCTAAACTCTGTCGTAGCACCAAGCATAGCTGCATATCTTCTTGTTTCTAAGAAAGCTGCATATTTTTCTTGTCCCGACTTCACTTTAAGACACTCTTCCCCTTCTGCTGTATCGACAAATGTAAAACCTGTTGCACATGTTCCTTCGACAGGTTCTACAGTTGAAAAGATATCACTAAAAGTAGGTTTTGTATCGATATAAGCTTTTAACTCTGCATCAGTTCCGTGACCAAGTTTGATCCACATAAGATCAGCCGCTCCACTATTTGCTGCTGATATCTGGATCCATTTAGCAGCATAAAGTGTCCCTGCACTTAAGTCTTGCGTATTGTCTGCTACATACATATAAAAACCAACGTTTGTACCATCATCACTTAAGTATGCAGTTTTCTCATCAGGCATGACATAAGCAAGTTCCCATGCAGCACGTCCCATACTATAATGTTTTGCATGTGTAAATGAGGCTGTAGCTGAAGAAGCGTTAACACTTACCTCAGGAATATACCCATAAAAATATGGATTATTATCATACTCTGCATTCGCGTTGTTTTCATCTTTCCAATAATACTTTGTTACCTCATCAAGGTAACTATCGCCAGAATCAAGTTTTGTAGCAGGATCTGTCTGCATTGCTCTTCTTGCATCTGGTTCATACTCTTCACTTCCAAGGTGAGAGTTCCAAGGTGTTGTCATCCCTACACAGTGAACCCATCCACCAAAGTTTTCAGCTTGAGAGATATACTGCAGTGTATTCTCTTTTGCTGCAAGTGTTCCATCAGATGCTTGTTCAAGCTCAAAGCCATACATTGCACCCACACCACACTCAAATTGCGATACCATAAAAAGACGTCCATCTTTTTGTAAAATAGAAGTATGGTCAAGTCCAGAACCGCGAACATCTCCATTTGCACCATCACAAATATATGGAGCACCATCTTCACCTGTAATGATCTCACCTTGGTAGTCTTTTACAACACCAAAAGTTTCCCCATTATCTGACTGACCCGCAGAGAAGATCTTCATATAACTAATAGCATCTGTTTGACCATTTGCATAGGTCACTTCACTTGAAGCACGAATTGCCATTTTTTCAGTGTCTGTTACTGGAGCACTAAGCTCTTTAAAATTCATCTGTGTTGTAGAAACAACACTTTCGCCATCTTTTCCATCATCACCATCACACCCCACAACGCCAAAGGCAATTGCAGCACATGCAGCTAAACTTAACCATTGTTTCATCTTTATAGTTCCTTTTACAACAAAAATCACTCGCATTGTAAAAGGGGATTGTTACAAGAGTAGATCAATTATGCAACAGTTCTATATCCTAGAATTACAAAAAAGAAACAAATTAAAACATATTACTATCAGTTAAAAATTAATGAGAGTTCTTTTTCTCTCTTTATAGATCGCACACTGTGTATACCCAACATCTCTAGCAAGTGCATAGATCTCTTTTTCATAAAGCCCTACTTGTTCCGGCTTGTGTGCATCTGAAGCAAAAGTGATAGGTATACCAAGTTTATAAGCCTCTATTAGTAACTCTTTAGAAGGGTATGCTTGCTCTATAGGTTTTCTATACCCTGCAACATTTAACTCTAAAGTCATATCTGCTTCTTTGATAGCTTCGAGTGCTTTTTTTGCGATCACTCTTACATCTTTCTTAGGTAAAAACTTAAAAACCTTTATAAGATCTAAATGCCCGACTATATCAAAAAGCCTGCTCTTAGCCATCGCTTCTATCGCATCAAAATACTTTTGCCAGATCAGGTCAATATCTTCATGTTCATAGCGTCCGATAAACTCAGGATTATCAAAACCCCAATCATCTATAAAATGAACACTCCCTATAAGATAATCTACCTTTGCTTCTAAAACTCGTTGATCCATATACCCTGGAAGGTAATCAACTTCATAAGCGAGTAAGATCTCTATCGTGTCTTTATACTCTTTTTTTAATGCAAGCACCTTAGCTTCATACTCTTGCATCTGTTCAAAGGTCATACGGTATGTTGGATCATACTGCATCGGTGCATGATCGGCAAAACCAAAATAGCGAGTCCCTTGTTGAATCGCTTTTTGAATATAGTGTGCAGGTTCCCCTTGGGCATGATTGCAAAGGGGAGTATGATTATGAAGATCTACTAGCATTTTTTTCTTTCATCATTTTTATTGTTATTATGATATTATAGTGTAAATATTATTTTTTATATCTGTGGAGAATTGTATGACTCAAGAAGAACTAGATGCTTTAATGAGTGGCGATATTGATGGTTTAGATGAAGCGCAAGAACAAGAAGAGCTTCAAGAAGAGGAAACCTCCTCTGATGAAGAAACAGATAGCCTTGACATACCTCAAGGATATAATGAAAAGACAGCACACCATTGGCCTCTTCCTGCAACAGATGAAAACAAAATGGTGCATCAGCTTGATGATGTAACCAAAGAGGGGGAGGAAAAAGCGAGTGAGATCTTTGACATTATAGAAACTATAAGCAATGAGTTGATGGAAAAAGAGGAAAACCATCAAAACATTGTTACTGCTCTTGAAGCAAATGTGAAACTTTTTGAAACACTCACTGCAAAATTTCCTGATGTACAAGCCTTTCACTCTTCTCTTGAACAAAACCAAGCAGCACTTGAAGATGCAAACCTTATAACAGAGATGCTTCAAGATAGCGGTGATTCCATAATGAATGTTATGGATATAATGCAATATCAAGATATACACAGACAAAAAATTGAGCGTGTTATAAATGTAATGCGTGCCCTTTCAAAATATATGAATGCTCTTTTTGAAGGAAAAATGGATGATGAAAAACGTGTTGCTTCGGCGACACATATTGTTGGAGATACACACAATGAGCTTGCATCCACAGATGATATAGAAGAGTTACTGGAACAATTCGGTAAGAAATAAAACAAAAAGAAACATTTTTATTTTATTTGAAACTATTTATGGTTATCATACCTTATATATAAAAAATAAGGAGAGTAACCATAGTGCTAAGAAAACTTCTTCAACTCACCCTTGCAACTATTTTTAGTATAGTTTTTAGTGCTTGTTTAGATGACGGAGAATCTTCAAACTCTGAATCTTCAACAAGTTCTACAGAATCCAAATATGAACTTGTTTATCGTGGAATGCCTCTGTATAAAGAGAACCTCTCGTTTGAAGAGTATCACTTAGACTCCTTAGAAGATGAAGATTTTAACTCCCTTACAAATGCACAAAAACATCTTGTAGCCAATAAACTTTTAAGTACCCTTTTTTTTGGATACCCACCTAATGAACTTCAAGAAAGAATAGATTCACAAGAGTTCATCTCTACACTTTATACACAACTCCATACAGATACAAACGATAAAGCAGCTGTTGAAGTAGAACTCGTAGATGATACAAAGTTTAGACGTTACAGTGGAGGGGAGCAAGAGGTTGCAGATATTCTCACCCGCTTCTATCTTTTAGAAGATCTTGACAGATACTATTTTCATAACTGGGCAGCTTATGTTTTAACGCAAACAATTATGTTTTCCCCCTCTTATGAACTCAGCTCAAGTCACAGCCCAAATATTGAACGTGTATATAACCGCTTTGTTACCCTTTTTGATGACAACACCTCTTTAGAATATAGCACTTATATACATATGATTAGTGATGATAACTGGAGACGTTTTAGAAGCCCAGAAGATAATGGACGAGAGATGCTTGAGATCTTTGCGCTCGATATGGATGATACACATGTTCCTATAGCGGCTAAAGCACTCCAAAACTGGAAACTTAATCGAGACAATGATACTTTAGTGATCTCTTTAAACGAAAATACACAAGCTTTAGATCTCTTTGACACTACTATCTATAGTGGAGAAGATTTTTACAGAGAGCTTGTTCTCTCTGAAGAGTTTATATATGCAGTTTCGTATAGAACAGCGCAATTTTTCTTTAGCGAATACTCAGAACAACAGTTACAAAATCTTGCAAACTCAATTGTAAGAAGCGGACCGCAAACATGGCAAGATATTTTATTGCAAATCGTTTTTTCTAAAGAGTACTTACTCAATAATGAAACACCAAAAAGTGCTGAAGAGAGTTTTTTTTCACTTACTAAAAAGATGGAGTGGAAACACAATATCTACTCTTTGAGAAATTTCAAGTCAGCTCTTGAAGATATGCGTCAAGCCAGTATGAAATATAAATTGGGAAAAACAACTCGTGTACCTCTTGACACCCTCTCTTTTGCACATTACCATAAGTTTTTGCGAGAAACTGTGCTTTTGAGAAGATCAAACCCAGAGAAAATGTATGACTACAGTGCTTGGGATAGACAAGGTTGGAATGATTCATTTATTACAAATGATTACTTTTTCTATGACTCTACGGATGAAGAAAAAAGTGTTCGCTCTTTGATCAATCATATCTTTTTTGCGATTCTCTCAAGAGAAGCAAACCAAGAGGAACTCTCTATGTTAACTTCGCATATGTTTAGAGAAACTCAAGGGGGAGAAGTACTCGACTACCCTTTTGCTATTTTTTCCTCCTCTGAGAGCAGAGAATCTTACAAGCGTAATATTACGATACTTGTTTTAGACTATATCTCCCGTTTAGACAAACTTTATCTTCAAGAAAAGGTACAATGATGCAAAGAAGAGAATTTATAGGTTTATCCCTTTGTGCAATAGCGAGCATACTTGCTCCACGATCCGTATCTGCATCAACAAACTTCACTCACATCAACTACACTGCACCCAACCAAAATGTGCAAACAATTTTGATCTTTTTATACGGAGGGGCTAGTCAACTCAATGCAAATCTTAGTAATCTCACAGAGATCGAAGCAAAATCACAAAACAGCTACTATGACTATTTTGGTGATATCACTCCAACATCTCGAGGCTTTTGGAAAGAGGCTGGAGGCGATGCTTTAGAGGAGATGGTGGATAATGGAGATATGACACTTTTTCGTTGTTGCTACTCACAAGTGAGAGAAGATCAAAACAATAAATCGCATGATATCTGTACAGAGCAAAACCAAAAAGGTTCTTTTGATGAGATGAGTGCAGGAATTTTGACAAACCTTGCCCAGATTTTAGAGGAGAAAGGGGCTGTAAATGAAAATACCCGTATGCCTTTTATCACTTTAGATGGTGACTCCTACTTTTATGCACAAGGCTTAACTCCGATCCGAAGTTATCTCAAAGCGATGGGGCTTGATGAAGCTTTTTCAAACCCATACAAACGAGAACCTGACAACTGGTACTACTACAACTATGCAGAGCGTCAAGCAAACCCAGATAGCTATTATGATATGACCCCGAGTCTTGATACACATTTTGAGACAATGGCAACTGCGAACAACTCTCATCAAAAGATCAAAGAAGCGTTTGCAAAACGAGAAGAACTGAGTCAATTTGTAGAGACTATCAAAGCACAAGAAACTCCAGAACTTGGGAATAGTACCTATCCACAAAATAGTAGTTTTGCTCAAAGAGTGGAAGCCGCTATCAATATTATGGCCCATAATTCTGATACAAAAGTGATCACGCTTTCTACAAGTGGTTTAGGGGGCTGGGATGATCATAACGAAGCACGTGATTATGTTACACGCTCAAACACTCTGTTTCAAACACTCAAAGCAGCCAATCAACACCTAAAGTCTTTAAACAAAGAGAGTGAGATCTCTTTAATGGTATTTGGAGAATTTGGACGTAATGTGAATCTCAATGATTCTTTTGGCTGGGATCATGGAAACCTTCAAAACTTCTACCTTTTGGGTGGAAAAAACTATTTCAATCATCAAGGTGTTGTAGGAGAAAGTGTTCTCATTGATGAAGGGGAGGTAAACCGCCTCTATCTACACCCAAAGAGTGGGACATATACATTTGAGCCTCTAAGTATTGCGGCAACTATCTATAAGATCTTTGGTATTACAAACCCTCAAAGTTTGACTGATGGTTATAACCCTATCAATGTTTAAAAAATTTTTTTAATCAAGATACCAATTCATCTTCGCTAAAATTGCGTCTATATAACCTTAGAATTTAACGGAATACAGATGCAAAAAGTAGAACTCCTCTCCCCTGCGGGGAACCTAGAAAAACTCAAAATAGCTATAGACTTTGGTGCAGATGCAGTATATGGTGGAGTAAGCCATTTTTCACTTCGTATACGCTCTGGCAAAGAGTTTAGTATGGAGGAGTTTAAAGAGGGGATCGAATATGCTCATGCTCGTGGCAAAAAGGTCTATGCAACTATCAATGGCTTCCCTTTTAACTCTCAGCTCTCTTTACTCAAAAAACATATTTTAGCTATGGCAGAACTTGGACCTGATGCTTTTATTGTTGCAACCCCTGGTGTTTTGAAACTTGCAAAAGAGTTAGTACCGCATATGCCTTTGCACCTCTCTACACAAGCCAATGTTATGAACGTTCTTGATGCAAAAGTGTATTATGATATGGGAGCTACACGTATCATTACCGCTCGTGAGATCTCACTTAAAGACTTAAAAGAGATCAAAGCAGAGTTACCAGATCTTGAATTAGAGGTCTTTGTACACGGTTCTATGTGTTTTGCTTACAGTGGACGCTGTTTGATCTCAACTCTGCAAAGTGGACGTGTTCCAAACCGTGGAAGCTGTGCAAATGACTGCCGTTTCCCGTATGAACTTTATGCCGCAAACCCTGAGACAGGAACCCTTTTTAAATTGCAAGAAGATGAAGGTGTTGGAACCTACATTATGAACGCAAAAGATCTAAACCTTGCCTCACATATACAAGAGATTCTTGATAGTGGTGTAGTAGATTCACTCAAGATTGAAGGGCGTACAAAAACTTCATACTATGCCGCAGTAACTGCAAAAGCGTATCGTATGGCAATTGATGATTATTATGAGGGTAAACTTGATACACAAAAGTATCAAGAGGAGCTTGAATCACTTCAAAATCGCGGATATACTGATGCCTACCTCGTTTCTCGACCTTTTGAAAAAAATGATACTCAAAGTCTTGATTTCACAATTCAACTTGGTACACATCAAGTGTGTGGACAAGTAAATGAAGAGGGAAGCCATTTTTTATGTAAATATACAACCCGTCCTAATGATGAACTAGAAGTAGTAGTACCTACAAGTTCAAAGATACAATTTGTAGACAATGATATCGGAACACTCTATGAAAAAGAGGGAAAAGTTTTTCTCAAGTTCAAGCAACTAAAAGCACAAAATGGAAAAATTTGGGAGAGTGTACATAGTGGTAATATCAACCCTATAGAGCTTCCAACACAACTGCCTCCATACACTTTTTTGCGTATACCTTCACATGAAAATATGGGTACATACCCTAAAAAATAGATTTTTTAATGTTATAATTTCAAATCCCAAAAATTGAGATGAAGAGGTAAAAATGAAATTTGTATCTATTGTTATTGGTAGTAAAAGTGATTATGAGACAATGAAGTCTTGTTCAGATACACTCGAAGCGTTTGGTGTAAACTATGAGATGATTATCTCTTCAGCACACCGTTCTCCTGAAAGAACAAAAGAGTATATTGAAACAGCAGAGAAAAAAGGTGCTCAGGTTTTTATTGCAGCGGCTGGTATGGCGGCACACTTAGCGGGTGTTCTTTCATCTAAAACTGTAAAACCTATTATCGGTGTGCCTATGAGTGCTTCTGCTTTAAGCGGAATTGATGCACTTCTTTCTACTGTTCAAATGCCAGCTGGAATGCCAGTTGCTACTGTAGCTATAGGAAAAGCGGGAGCGATCAACTCAGCATACTTAGCGATGCAGATCTTAGCACTTGAAAATGAAGAACTAAGCGTTAAGTTAAAAGAGGATCGTATAGCAAAAGCGAAAAAAGTGGAGATGGATTCTTTAGAGATAGAGACTGTTATCAAATAAGCTTTTGGCCTAAAATTAGGAGCAAACTATGAAGTGGATGAGTGATGAAGAGTATATGGAGCTTACAGGCTTAGACCTAGTAGCGATCGAAGATCTTATAGAGCGGGGTAAACTCACTATCAAGGTTGAAGATGGCAAACGTTTTATAGATCCTTCAAAAGGTTCTCAAGAGGTTGTCCCTGCAAAGCTTAGAGAACTTGCACAGCGTAACACTTCAGAGATGATAGTACAACCCCAGTTTGTCGAAAAGACAATTGGGACTATCATCAATCTTCATGAGAAAGTTCTTGATGCAAAAGATGAAACTCTCGAAGCAGTACGTACTGAAAATGAGTTTTTACGTGAAGCACTTGCTTCCCTTCAAGAACTTTATGATGAAGATAGAAAAACTATCCATACGCTTCAAGAACAACTCAAACTCTCTCAAGAAGAGGTTGAATTCATGCGCCGTAAATATAAACTGATGTGGAATAAAGCTATCGAAGAGCACACAAACTAATGCTCATAGACAAAGAGTGCATTGAGTGTATTATCAATCAAAGCCGTCGTGTTTCAAAAGCGATAACTGCTTCACCCTCACTCTCTGAGACCTTAACCTCTACGGTTGAAGAGATGAGCAAAAACTTTTCGACAAAACACAACCCTCCTGAAGTTGCCGCTGATGTATATGAGAAGATGGCAACTCTTGCAAATAAGAGTGATCTTTATGATGAGATCAAAGAACACTCTACACAAAAAGCTTTAGAGTTTATTCCCCTTTTAGAAGAGAGAATCTCCTTGTGTGAAAATAAACTTCTTACAGTAACAAAGATAGCTGTAGCAGGAAATGTCATAGACCTTGCCGCTCAGGTCTCTTTTGATCTGCATGAAGAGTTAGAGAAGATCTTTGAAACAGAGTTTGCCTACAATGACTTTGAACTTCTCTCAAAAAAACTTGAGAGCGCCTCGACACTTTTGGTAATCGGAGACAATGTAGGGGAGCATATTTTTGATAAGCTTTTTATACAAAATCTTCAAGATCTCTACCCAAAACTACATATAAGTTATATGGTGCGTGGCAATCCTATCATTAATGATGTTACGATTAAAGAAGCTACAGAAGCAGGTTTTGATAAGATCTGCGAGCTTGTAGATAGTGGCGTTAATACTCCCGGTTTTGTTTATAATCGAGCGACAGAATACTCCAAAAAACTTTTTGATACTGCAGATCTTGTGATCACAAAAGGGATGGGAAACTACGAATGTCTTAGTGATACCCACCGCAAAGATCTCTGTTTTTTACTTAAAGTCAAATGTGAAGTAGTGGCGAGATCTCTTGGTAAAGAGATCGGTGATATTGTCTGTAAAATGCTCTAAATCTCCTCTTTAAGATCTTCAAATATACTCTTAGCTATAATTGCACCAATTTTTCACAGAGGTTTTTTATGATCACTTTTAGCCAAATGCTACTCAAACTTCAAGAATTCTGGATGATGCATGGATGTAACATTGTTCAGCCTTATGATATCCCAGCTGGAGCAGGTACTTTTCACCCTGCTACCTTTCTTCGCTCACTAGACTCTACGCCATGGGCAACTGCGTATGTAGCGCCTTCTCGTCGCCCTACAGATGGACGTTATGGGGAAAACCCTAACCGCTTGGGAAGTTACTACCAGTTTCAAGCACTTATAAAACCCTCTCCAGATAATATTCAAGAGCTTTATCTTAAGTCTTTAGAGTATTTAGGACTTGATCTCTCAGAACATGATATACGTTTTGTAGAAGATAACTGGGAATCACCTACACTTGGTGCATGGGGTCTTGGATGGGAAGTGTGGCTTAATGGTATGGAGGTTACACAATTTACTTACTTTCAACAAGTAGGTGGTATAGAGTGTGATCCTGTAGCTGTTGAGATCACTTATGGAACAGAGCGTCTTGCGATGTATCTACAAGGTGTTGATACTGTTTTTGACATCGTATGGGGTGAAAATGAGCACGGTAAAACATACTACCGTGATGTGCATAAAGAAGCAGAGATCGAGTTTAGTAAGTATAACTTTGAGATTGCCGATACACAGATGCTCTTTACAGAATTTAATGCAAAAAGCCAAGAGTGCCTACGTACACTAGAAGCTGGTCTGCCACTTCCTGCTTATGATCTGTGTATGATGGCATCAAACACATTTAACGTTCTCGATGCACGTAAAGCGATCTCTCAAACAGAGAGACAAAACTATATTTTAAAGATCCGCGAACTCTCAAAAGGGTGTGCTGAACTTTACAAACAACAAGAAGAAGAGAGACTCCAAAGAGTCAAAAACTGATCTGTAGAAAAGAGAGGCGAGTATGAAAGACCAAAATTTAAAAATACTTTTCATAATCTCTGCCCTTTTGCTTTTACTCTCAGGTGGACTCTCTTTTATCAACTACTCTATCTCTTTAAACTCTGTCAAAGATGATCTGATCAATCGTTCACTCCCTCTCTCTGTTGATAATATATATACAGAGATCCAAACGCATATCATAGAACCAAACCTTATCGCTTCGATGATGTCTAGCGATACATTCTTAAAAGAGTGGTTACAAAACAATGAAGACAATCAAGAACAGATCACAAACTATCTTGAAGCCATTAAAAATAGATATGGACTCTTTTTAAGTTTTTTGGTCTCTGAAAAAACAAAAAGCTACTACTCTCATGAGGGGTTTTTAGAACATATAGATCATAATAAACAAGACAATAAATGGTACTTTGAGTTCAAAAATATAAAAGAGGAACATGAGATTAACCTTGATTACAATAGTATGATAGACAACTCTCTTATGATGTTTATCAACTACAAGATCTATGATGAGAACTATCACTTGCTTGGTATTACAGGAGTGGGGCACAAAATCTCTTATATTGAAGAGATGTTAAAGCGTTTTGCAACTGAGTATAAGTTTAAAGTGATGTTTCTTAATGAAAAAGGTGATATTGTTCTGAGTCAAAGAGATATATCTTCTCTTACAAGTATCTTTGAGGATCCTCAGTTTTCAAGTTTTCATGAGAAGATCTTATCTCCAGATGCAACTATTTTTAAGTATCATCGAAAAAATGATGAATACTTAATGATCAAAAAATATATCAAAGATCTACATCTTTATCTTCTTGTTGAAGCAAAACTCAGTGACTTTACACAAAGTGCAAACCGTGCTTTTTCGATCAACTTAACGATCTCCTTTCTTCTTACATCAATTATCACTTTTCTCATTATTATCACTGTGCGAAGGTATAATAAAAAGCTGACCTTTTTCGCCCAAAATGATCCTTTGACACAGCTATATAACCGTCGCTATTTTGAAGAGAAGATAGAGGAGATCTACACAGTTTCTTTACGAACTCGTAACAACAAAAAGTTTAGTTTTATCTTCTTTGATATTGATAACTTTAAAAAGATCAATGACACTTTAGGACACCATATAGGCGATAAAGTACTCAAACGTGTAGCTCTTATTGCAAAGATGCATATACGCCAAGGGGACATTATTGCACGTTGGGGTGGGGAGGAGTTTATTATAGCACTCAACAATACGGACAAAGAAAAAGCAAACGCTATAGCTGAACAACTCAGAACAATTATAGAAGCTGATCCTCTTTTGCAAGAACTCACCCAACAAAATGTTACTGCAAGTTTTGGAGTGACACAACATCAAAAAAATGAAACGATTGAGCAGATGATAGCACGTACGGACACAGCCATGTATACAGCAAAACAAGAGGGGAAAAATCGTGTTTTCACTCTCTCATAGAATAGCTCTAAGGTAATTATCTTTGCAAAAAAAGCTTCTGCATACAAAGCTACTTACATGGTATAAAAAGGAGGGACGACATGATCTGCCTTGGCGTAATACCTCCGATGTATATCATATTTATATCAGTGAGGTGATGCTTCAACAAACACAGGTAAAGCGTGTTTTAGAGGAGTATTACTTCCAATTTTTAGATCGTTTTCCCTCTTTAGATCTCCTCTCAAAAGCCTCTTTAGATGAAGTTTTTGCTTTATGGAGTGGACTTGGTTACTACCGTCGTGCTGCCAACTTGCATAAAACTGCACAACTTTGTGCACCAGCACTTCCTAAAGTGCATAAAGAGCTTTTAAAACTTCCCGGTATCGGTCGCTATACTGCAAGTGCAATATGCAGTTTTGGCTATAGACAAAATATTGCTGTTGTTGATACCAATATCGCGCGTGTGCTTTCACGTCTTCTCTCTTTAAAAGACCCTAAAGAAAAACTCCTCTGGGAAAAAGCGCAAGAACTATTACATCCAACAAAATCGCGTAGCTATAATCTCGCACTGATGGATCTTGGTGCGATGATCTGTTTGCCTAAAAAACCTTTATGTACTATGTGTCCCCTAAGCGATCTTTGCAAGGCAAAAGAGAATCCTGAATTTTTTACAAAAGTACAAGCAAAAGAGTATGAAGACAAAACCTTGTATTTTGGAATCTATATTCAAGAGGGGCAGATCGCCTTGTCAAAGAGTAAAGAGGGGATGTATAAAGAGATGCTGACTCTGCCAAGTATAGAGCTAAAAGATAGCGCTTATATAGGTTGTATTAAGCACTCAGTAACAAAATATCGTCTTAAAGTACACCTTTACGAGCTTGAAGAGCAACCCCCTTTTTGCGAGTTTTTTCCCCTTTCAAGTCTTAAAGATGCACCGATCTCATCAATGACTAAAAAAGCACTTGCCCTCTATTTTAAAAAATAACCTCCACTCTTGTTCCTTTGCCTAAAGTGCTTTGGATCTCTATTGTAAACTTATGCAGACGCAAGATCCGCTCAACAAGTGCAAGCCCAAGTCCCGAACCCTCTTTGTTTTGATTGACACGATAGAACTTGTCAAATACCTTTGAAAGTTCTGTTGTCGCTATACCGATCCCATGATCTTCAATCACAAATCTGTCATCTAACAAAGAGAGTTCTATACTTCCCCCCTCCTCAGAAAACTTAATAGCATTATCTATGAGATTTGCTAAAACTAAACTCATCAGTGTAGCACTGCCTATTTGTGTAATAGTCTGTGACTCTAAGAGTCTAATAGCAATACTTCTTCTTTGTGCAAAAGGGAGTTTTTGCTCTATCACCTCATCGAGGATCTCATCAATATAGATAGACTCAAAGCCCTCAATAATATCGCTATCGGCACTGTTAGAGAGAAAGAGGATCTTCTCTATAATATCTTGAAGTCTATCGATCTCCACAAGAGAGGAGGAGAGGATCTCTTTGTACTCTTCATTACTACGCTCTTTACGAAGTCCAACTTCGATCTCTCCACGCAGAATCGTCAAAGGGGTTTTGAGTTCATGCGATGCATTTTGCCCAAACTCTTTTATCTTTTTATAGGAGCGTTGCAGTTGATCTATAAGAACATTGAAGGTCTCTATAAGCTCATCAATACACCCAGAGATCCCTGTTTTTTGGATAGAATGTTTCTCCCCGTCTATCTTGATATTTCTTACCTGCATCACAACATTTTTTGTCTCTGCCAAAGATCTTGAGATGATCTGGTTTACAACCAAAAGGATCACAATAAGTAAAGCGGCCAAACCACCCATAAGCAGATGTCTAATATTCTCGATCTCTTGTGTTGTTTCCTCATAAGGAGTAGCACACATCAAAACAAGCTTTTTGCCCCCTTTTTGATCAATGAGCATATACCCTAAACGCAAAGGGAGTTTTGAAAGACTCGGATCAAAAAGTTTTGTAAAAACGATCTCATCTTTATGAAGTTTGGCGACTATCTTTTTATCAATAACTAAAAACTTTTCGTGTAAATCTTGGGACTTTAAGAGGATCTTTTTCTCTTCAAGGTCTACAAGGATCAATTGTCCAAAAAGTATTTGAAGATCAAACTCATCTTTAACATGCTCAAAACTTTGTGCCCGCTCACTTGCAAAAAGCTTTTCATACTCTATATTTTTCATAGCTGCTGAGAGTCCTGCTTCAATACTTTGGGTATATTGCAACTTAACTGAACTTACAAGCAGTACATAAAAAAGAGTGAAAACTACAAATAAAAAAAGAGAGAGCCCTCCAAGAAGTCGAAGCTTTAAACTTCTGACAAAGCGTATCACCTCTGCTCCCCTATCATAAACCCTAAGCCTCTAAACGTATGAATAAGTTTTGTCTCATACTCTTTATCGATCTTGTTACGTAAACGATAAATATATACATTGATAACATTACTTTGCAGATGGGTGTCGATATTAAGTGTATTGTCCAAAAGTGTTTTTTCATCAATAATCGCACCCTGATGACGCATCATATAAGAGAGGATCAGATACTCTTTTGAGGTAAGGTTGATCTTTAGCCCTGAGCGTGTTAAGATCTTTGTAACAGTATTGAGCTCTAGATCTCCCACTTTTAAGAGATCATCTGTTTGTGTTTTTTTGCGTAGTTGTACCCGTATACGTGCTAAAAGTTCATCAAAGCTAAAAGGTTTTGTAAGATAATCATCCGCACCAAGATTTAAAAACTCTACCTTGTCTTCTATGCCACTTTTGGCACTTAACATAATAATAGGTGTTTGCACCTTTGCACTGCGTACCCTTGCACAAACTTCATAACCATTAGAATCAGCAAGCATGATATCTAAAACGATAACATCGTAACTGTTGGTCGTAGCAAGGTAAAAAGCCTCCTCTCCACTCTCTGTTGTATCAACGCAAAAGTTCTCTTCAGTAAGCCCTTTTTTTAAAAATGAAGCGATCTTATTATCATCTTCAACGATCAAAATTTTCATAATGTATCTCCAGATCTTTATCAATCTTTATAGTTTTATAGGGTGTTTTCAGTTCACTTTTGATATTCAAAGCTGTTGAATAAACTCCACTAAGCAGTGCTGTATCTGCTATAACACTCCATGAGAGAATACTCTCATCCATCTTTTGCTTTGAGAGAATATGGGAAAAACTCTTCCCCTCAATAGTAAAATTACGTTCATATCCTGCAGAGGTTGTCAGCGCTGCATTTTGCAGATCTACAAAGAGCAGATGCTCTGAGGGATTTTTTGGATTTTTAATACCTATCTTAAAAGGGGTATTATCTGGTTTTTTACCCAAGGCATAAATATCACCTCCAAAGTTTACAAGAGCGGAAGCGATCTTATGTTTTTTTAAAAGCGACACCGCTTTATCCACAGCATACTCTTTGACAACACCTCCTAGGTCTATCTTTGTGTAGGGGTTGTCAAAATGTATCTTATTCTTTTTTATCGAGAAGTGTTCACAGCCAACATAAGGTAATAAATTCTCTTTTTCATTCTCAAACTCTTTGAGAGTTTTTAAAGAGTAAAGAGGTTTTATCGTTGCTAAAGTGATATCAAAAAGATGCTCAGTATCTTCATAAAACTTTTTAGCACGCACCAAGAGATCTTTACACTGATGGTCAAGATCTTCTACATTTCGTTTGTTGATCTTTGAGAGCAAAGAGTTGGGATCGTAGTAACTATACTTTTTTTCCAACTCTTTAGTCATAGCCAAAATCTCTTTGGCAATCTTTCTAGCTTTTTCCTTGTCTGAAGCAAAGAGTATCAGCTCACAAGGTGTACTCATCGCTTCAAATCGAAAGATATTTTTTATCAAAACTTGTATTTTATCCCTGTTGTAAAAAATGTAGCACTCAAACCTGTACTTTGATCATAAAAGTTTGCTCCAAGATTATAGCTTAGATCTTTTGTGATCTCATAATCGAGTGTCGCTTTATATGTAATGGCATCAAAATCACTCACCCTAAAGTCACTCGATGCAAACTCTTGTGTTGTAAAGTTTTCTGCATAAAAATCTGCTTCACTTTGTATATAGTAGCGCAGACCTGCACCTAAACGCCAATCATCACCGATTTCATAATATAGATGAGTATCAACTGTATGCGAATCGATTCCCCAGTCATCACTATAATATTTATAAGAGAGTTGCGTATAGAGTGAATCACTTAAAGCTTTTTGGTAACTAAGCTTTAGCCCATACCCTGCTCTATCTTCTGGTTTTTTCTCTGCTTCTACAAAGTTACCATTACGCACTATATTATGATATGGACTGCTAAGATAACCTGATTCACTTGTATAAAAAAGACCGATATTTGCTACACTTGTTTCATCAAGCACTTGAGAGTATGCAAGTTGTACACTCATAGCATCATTTGTCATCTTTTCACTTGCACCACTTGATGCATCGGCACAGCTATTGTTAAGTGTACACTCTTTTATAAGTACTTCATTACTTTGAAATGATGCAGCTAAAGAGAGGCTTTGGTTATGAGAGTCATCTAAATAGTGCAGATACGATAAACTCCCCTCAAAAGAGTAAAAATCACTCTCTGTAGAGTAACTCACACCAACTCCAAGTTCGTCTCTGTTTGCAAAACGTGTAGTAAGTCTTGCAGCTCCCGCAAGACGGTTCTCATCATATTCTATATTGCCATACTCTATGTTTGAACTACTTCCACGGCTATGTGCTGATGCTCCACTTGAACTGTCTGCATCATAAAAACTTGGACTTGCTCCACTTACTGCATCGGCAACGATATCTACATTTAAAGTATAATCAGCTCCAAAATCTTTATTGATCTCTATAGAGGGCGCACTTACACTTGTACGTGAATCACTCTCATCATATTGTAAAAACTCTACATTGATATAATCTTCTGCTGAAGCATTCATCGCAACAATAAGTATGCTTGCCGCGACTGAAAGTTTTCCTAGTTGCATCCGCATCCGCCACCTCCTATAGTTCCACCACCTCTAGTAGCCTCTTTTGAGTAGTAAATGTGTTCATGAAATTTTGTAACAAGCTTATTACTGCCACCCTCTTTCATCGCATCTTTTGCTAATGTACCTTTCTCCCAAGGCTGTACATCTTTTATACAGCCACTAAAGAGTAAAACCATACTGATCAACATTATATATTTCATCTTATTCCTCACATTCAGCCAAAGCTTCTTCTATCGCTGCGTCAAGATCTGAGACGGCACCGAAAACTTTTGCACACACCTCTTTATTTTTTACAATGTAGAGTGCTGGCATACCGATAGGTTTATACTGTTTAATGATCTCATTTGAGCTATCATCTACTACACGAAAAGTGAAATACTCTGCAAGCTCTTGCTGAAACTTCTTTGCTTCCTCCTTATCTTTGTCTACATCAACACCGATGATCTCAAGGTCTTTACGCTCTTTTGAGATACGAGAAAGCTCAGGGATCTCTTTTTGGCAAGAACCACACCAAGAAGCAAAAAAGGAAACGACATAGGTTTTATCTGCTTCAAACTCTAAAGTATTAGCAAAAAGAGCAGAAGCAACACAAAGTGTAAGAATGATTTTTTTCACAAGCATTCCTTATTTTTTTAATACCATTATAATAACTTATATGAATAGAGTATGAAAATTATCTTTTTTAACGCCAAGCATAAGTCAAAATATCTACAAGAATATCAGCATAAGAGTCTTCTTTTGGTGCTGTTCTCTGTTTAGAAAGTACCACAGTTGGAGTGGAATCTGAATCAAGGAGGGCTTTTTTCTCTCCCCCTAAACGGATCCACTCTTGTAGTTGTTTAAACTCACCTGCATCTAGCCACACTCCATGTTCATGACATACATCGATAATAACACCACTTTTTCCACCATAATTTTTTCTTTGCATCATGCTATCGCAAACGGGACAACGTCTATACACAATATCATCTTTATGGCGAGGATGTTGTAAAAGCTCATGCAGTTTTCTATGATCTATTCTTTGAGGTTGATCTACACTCTCTTCTAGCAACCGCTCAAGTTCATGATGATCAAAAAACAGCCCGTAACATTTTGGACATTTCTCAATCACTAGTTTTGATAGAGTTCCTACATTTATACTCCCTAACTGAGCGAGACAGTTTGGACAAAAACGGTTTGAATCGGGATGTTTAACCCCTGTATCTTTGTGTTTGAGCTCTACATCGTTTCGAACTCCACAATACGCACAGATCATACTCCCTTTAGGAAGTGGTGCAGAACAGTGTGTACATTGTGCCATCGCTATAGCTCATCCAATAAAGTTTTCTTTTTTGCTTCATACTCTGCTTGTGAAATAAGCTCTTCATCAAAAAGATTTTTCAAGCTTTCAAGGCGTGTTTTTATAGTTGGTGTGCTTGATGGTGTACTCTCTTGTATAGTAGTCCCTGCAAGAGTATTTCCAACTCCCATCCCCATCATAAGTCCTGCCGCACCTACTTGATTATTTGCGGCATCTTTCATCGCCTCTAAACGCTGAAGCTCTCCATAACTTATCTCTGCAAGATCAGCTCCATGTTTATAGGCTGCTATTTCAGCTATTTTATCAACGCGTTCTTTTGTCTGTGCATCAAAGTCACTTCCCTCAATACGAAAATCACTTAACATAAAGCCAAGTGGAAGAAAGGTTTCATTTAAACTCTGCTGGAGTGCAGTTGAGATCTCTTCTAGTTGAGAATCTATAGCTACATACGAGTATTGTTGTGTTGAGAGAAAATCAGCAAAAGGCTCTAAGATTCTCGATGACATGATCTCTTTAAAATTTTCTACTCCATAATACTCTTTTTGTCCAACTACAGTGGTAAAAAAGAGTCTTGGGTCTTCTATAACAAAACTATAGTTTCCATACGCCATCAAACCTACTGGAAATTTATATTTTGGATCTTCATATTTGATAAGGGAACGCGTTCCCCATTTTTGGTTTAAAATATGTGTACGTTTAAAAAAATAAAGAGCCACCTTGTGTTCACTCTCAAACGCTTGCATAAATTTTTTGATCGTTGTCCAAAAAGGGATATTGGCAGTCTCTAAAGATATAGTTCCCTCATCTTCAATAACAGAAACAACACGCCCCTCATATACAAAGATACACCCTTGTCCTGGTCCTACAATTAGCTTTGAAGCATTTTTGATCTCATCGCCATTTTCACTCCATCTATAAAAGAGTGTATCTTCATCCATATCTTTACATTCTATAACAGAACGAAGCTGCCTTTTAATAGCATCCCATGTACTCATTGAGTTGTCCTTTTTAAAGTTTCTTATTGTTTAATTTTATTTAAATACTCTTAAATAAAGCCATAATATTGAAATGCAAACATTGAGATCAACATCGCTAATGTCAAAATTAATAGAAGCCAAGTTTTAAGATCTCCACGAAAAACTTTTTCTAAGAAAAGTTGTAACTCATTTACTGTTTGCATTTTTTCTATAAGCGGAACTATATAATACTCAAACTGCGCTTCATTAAAAAGAGGTTTTCCCTCTCCATCGTACAAAGAGATCGCCTTCTCTTTTATTATCACTCGGCGACCGCTAAACTGAACTTCCTCTACTGGAGCAAAAACGACACTTTTAAAAAGGTCTTGGATATAAACACTATCTCCTTTGATTCCGATACGCTGATTTGCCAGCTTCAAAGAGAAAAGTGCAACACCATTCATGCTGATAAATAAAATTCCAACCATTACAAACAGAGTAAGATCTAACACCCCAAGTGCACCAATAGCAACAACTAATACAACACTACATCCAAAAACGATCATCGCAAGTGTTTTGAGCTTTTGCACTGCTTTTGATTGCATCTGAAGCCATACTATTCCCGCAAAATCTTTTTGTATCTCTTCTAAATTTCTTACCCCTGAGCTACTACTCCGTCTTATAGGTGCTGTTGTAAATACAGAATTTTTATTTTCAGCTTTTTTATATTCAAGTATGGCAGCAATTACCAATAACAATATTGACAAGATCATAAGAGCTTGTGATAGAGTGATCTGTGTCTCATAAAACTCTTTTTGCTCATAAAGAGTTTGTAGCTCTGTAGTAAATGCTCTATCACCAAACTCTCTCAAAGCACGCGAATAGAGATCACTTTGATAAAAACGAAAACTTTGGGCATCTGCAATCAACATTGTCTCACCCATTGCTTGAAGTTGCTTTGGCTTTAAACTCTTTAAAGAGGGTATTTCCCTTTGTATTGGATTGTAAACATCATCTATAACAAGGATCTCCCCTTCTTCTAAAAATCCATCTAAGCTTGCTACCCATAGTGTCTCTTGTTTATCAAGTGCTAGGTACACTGGCCACGAATACTTTCCCTCAAACTCTATCTCCCAAAGCTCTTTTGTTTTTCTATCTTTATGTTCCAGACCAACTACTCTATGGTTATTTGTATCTGCTACTATCAAAACCCCCTCTTTTGTAACCGCTAAAGAGTTAGGGTATCTTAATCTAGACTCTAGAGGCAGTTCATAGAGATGATCCCCTTGTGCATTAAAATAGTCTATTTTATGTTTTGAACTACTTGATACATAAAAATGTGTTTTATCTGGGCTAAAAGCTATTTTTAGTGCTTCTATTCCTCGCAAGTATGGAACTTTGGCTATACGTTTACACTCCTTGAGGGGAAGTGGACATTTATAGATCCAGTGAGACTTTGCATCAGCTATATAAAGCTTCTCATCTACCACAAGCAGATCAGACATATATTCACTCAAACCCAAATCTTGCACTTGAAACTGAGAAAGTAAAGAACCTCGTTCATCAGTTATATAAAGATTTTTATCTGTCCCAAAAATCACTCCTTGGGACTCACTATAAGCTATAAATGATGGATTATCAGCTTGGGCACTTTTTTCTGATGCATAAAAGAGATAAGCCAAAGAGAGGATAAATAGGGTTAATCCTAAGAAAAAAATGATATTTACCTCTTTGTGTTTTGAAAGTTCCATGCACTACAACTCCTATTTTTTATCACATACTATCAAAATAAAACTTATTTAAACAATATTATTTTTGGGCACCTCTAAAAACAACCTTTACGGTTGTCTAAATTTACCCATTTCAATTTTTTGTCCACAAGGGATACTTCGTAAACTTTTCTTGGTCAGTTTTCCAAGGAAAGTTAAGTCAGTTTTT
>Ga0193960_1000009_pt1 | contig 98256 bp, 91 predicted proteins | sample FB_3_MG_FD_140338 | JGI IMG/M metagenome (GOLD analysis project Ga0193960, IMG submission 140338) | Microbial mat bacterial communities from the Broadkill River, Lewes, Delaware, United States - FB_3_MG | ecosystem: Environmental > Aquatic > Freshwater > River > Microbial mats | place: USA... | reverse complement strand
TTGTAAAGTCCAAGTGTATCTTGTAGTCTATCTGTAGTTAACCCTGGATATTTTGGGATATCTCTCATCGCCAGCCAAAGTTCTGCACGAGCGCTCTCATAACTGTAATTGAGACTCAGTCCATGCAAAGCTTGTTTAAATTCGTCACTCATAGGAGTGTTGTAATAGTTGGGATGTTCTTTGAGGTTGATATCTGTAACTGTTATAAACTCAAATGGTTTGTTAGGATATTTGGAAAAGAATTCGAGGATTTTTGAATTGTTTTCTGACAAATCTCAATCCTCCTGTAACATTTATTGTTGTCGAGTAACTTTTGATCTTGTAAATGACAATTAATGTCATTTCTAAGAACTAATGTTACTGAATAAAAGTTAATTTTTATAGCGCTAAATATATTTTTTTTCACTTAGTTCTAAGCTCAACTAGATATTCAGATAATATATTTGATTCATTTAATGGCAACTGGATCGAAATATTGCTTAACGCCGTTTTTAAAAGATTTCGATTCTCATCTGTCTCAATTTCCTTAAGTAAATTAGTAAAATGTAAAACTCTACCTTCAATTTTTTCACAAGATGCGATTGATAAATAAATTAATATATCAAAATATGGACGAAGGTCCTTTTCTGTAGTAATTCCTCTGCATTTTTTTAGCATCTCTTTTTCTATATTTTCTTGTAAACTTTCATTTCTTATATATATATTTTGTATAGAGATAAAATTTAATACACTCATATAATAATCATCTACAATTTTATCAAAATCAATATTTTTCATTAACTCTAATAAATCATCTTTGTTTTCTTTATAAATATTAACATTATCAAATATCGCTTTTAACATATTATAAAGCTCTACTTTATCAGGAGTATTTTTTAAGTCAGTGATTGTATCATTAGTAAGGCTAGCTAAGAAGTTATTAGAAAAGACACCACCTTCGCTTTTATCTATATAACTAAAAAAGTTCTTATAATCTTTATCCATAAAAGAATCACATTTATTTTCAAGTAAACTAAAATCTTTCAATAATTTATAAGATGGTATTTTAGAATCTTTTATTAAGATATACTCTCTAAAAATTGATATATCTATATCTTCAAAATCATCCTTTAAAGCATAATTTAATCCTTTAAATAAAAAGCTAACATCGTTAAGCTCTGATGGATGAAGTAAATTTATTCTATTTTCAAAAGCAAAGATTTCAGTACTATCAAATCGAGTCTTTTGTGTAAATATATCTTCTAGTTGCTCCAGAGCGATTCCAAGTGCTAAAAAATTCCTGAAAATTCTATCAGCATGCCCCCAACTTAACATATATAATAAATTCTCCTCTATATCAAACTCACTTTTAAATCTATAAAATACATATTTATAAACTGCCAAATAGGCTTTTATTTGTACTAAGGTGTCTTTAGAAAATTTGTTTAATATTCTTCTAATTACTCTTTTTGCAAACTTTTTATTTTTTGCAGTGTTATTAATCAAGTTTACCAAATGAAATATATTTAATGGTGTAGCAACTGTATTATGATATTGTTTCAATAGCTTCACTTGTTTTTTATGACTTAAAGTATTTAGTTTTTTATAAACTTGAGAAGGCAACTCTTGAGGTAAAGCAAATATCTTATGTAATGTCTTAGATAAATTACTATCATTTAAAAGTTCTTTTATAGCTATTTTCTTGTTTTTATCAAAATCATTAATTAGCTCAAATCTAAAATAATTTGACACAAGCTCAATATTCTCCGGTACTACAAAATTAAAATCAATTAAATGTTCTTTATTCGATTTATCAAACAATGATTTATAATAAGGTTCGGCACTTAACTTTTTATATTGCTCAAATTTCTTAAATCGTTTTATTGCATTTGTTGTAGATTGAATATCTTTTATAATTGCTCTTTTTTTACTTTTTTTACAATCTATCCACTCTTCATTTCTTTCGAAAATTTCTCTTCTTAATCTTTTATCTTGAGATAACATATAAAAATCATCTGAAAAATCTCTAATATCAGATGTTTTAGTTTTTTTTACTAATAACTTATTTTCTTCAATAGATATTTCCAAACCTTCAAAATCTTCTTTTTGATTATTATTTAATACACTTTCAATTTTTATCAAAAGTTCTTCAAAGTTAATCGTTTTATCCCATAACTTCATTGGAGAAATAAAATCAAACCTTTCCCTAATTTTTTCATCTTCAATTATTTCATTTCGTATCCTAAAAGGAAGTTTCTTTATAAAATCAACTTGCAGAGAATCTAAAATCTTTTGGTCTTTTTCATCATATTCATAATCTTGTAATAATTGAATTTTTAACGTACTAATAAACTCATTAAATAAATCCTTATTACTATAAAGAATAGGTTCTAAAAATCTATTTTCTATCTTACTTATATATTTACTTTGCTCATCTATTGTATTAAAAAAACCTACATAAAGTAATGATGATAAACTTAAAGAAACTAATCTATTTGTATTAAGATTATCTACAGCATCTTTTAAAAAATATCCATAATTTAATATATAAAAATTTTCATTAAAATAGCTTACATAAATATCCCATTTTTCTTTATCTATATTCCACAGTTCTATGTAAATATTTGATAATAATTTGCTTATAGCCGTAAAGAAATGCATTTCAGACATATTCATATCTTTATTTTTTATAGATAAATAACATACATTTTGAATAGTATGAGCAAAATGTTTTCGTATTATTTCTAACTCTACTGTTTCAATTAACTTATCATTTTCAATAGGTGCTTTTTGTAAATGATAAATTAATTCATCTACCTTAAAAGGGATATACATTAGATTTTTTTCTCTTAAAGATAAAAGCTTACTGTAGTATATATCTTTTGAAATATACTTATTTTCAACAAAAGTATAAAGAAGATCATTTATTGCAAATATATCAGCTTTGTCAGTTCTTGAAAATTTATTTAGAAATCTATCATCAAATAAAATAACTGAATTTTCTTTTATATCTGTTTTAGATAGATATTGCAAACTTTTTTCTAATAGATAAACTGAAGTATCCTCATTTAGATCATCTTCTGATAACTCATTAGTAAAAAAAACTTTTCTCTCTTTAATATAATGGTTTAAAACATTTTTTAAGGTAGTGTCCTGAGTTCTATTCATATATTCTATTGTATTCGGAGGAATACATATATTTTCAAATACATTAAATATATTTTCAAATAGATCTAAATAATCAATAAGAAGTAAAGAGGATATATCACAATAAATATTTTTAATTTTAGAATCAATACTTATAAAATCTACTCTATTTCCTGCTCTGGAAAAAAATATTTTTTTGTTTTTAGGATTTAAAGACTCTCTTAAATAATTTTGATTATTAAGTTTGTGAACAGAAATATTTCCTCTTAAATAATTTTGATATATATTACTTTGATCTTCTTCTATCGCACTTCTGAATTCATCTCCTAAATCAACAGAAACCACATAAGGTGTGTTAACTATTTCCTCCAATAATTTTCTATCTGGCATTTCTAAGGCTTCTAATATTAAACCAGCTTTTTCTTCTTCCGTTATTTTTTCAGACAAAGCATTTTGATAAATTTTATCAGCAAAGTTTGGACTATCATCTTTTACTAAATTTCCTAATTGTAATTTTTCTCTTACATTTAAATTATTTTGATTCTTAATATAAAAATCACTAACTAAACTTTCAACTCTTGTAGAATCCCCAATTTTTTTACTAATATCTATTAAGGCAAATATATCATTAGGTGTTTTTCTTTGCAAACTATCTAATAATAGTGCCGATTCTTGGGGTTTTCCCAATTTATATAAACAATGAGATTTTATTCTTTTTAATTTTTCGTTTAGAACAAAATATATCTTATTATATGATTCTAAAATTTGTAATACATCTTTATACTGTTTTATATTATATTTAGCTGTTAATACTAAATCAAGGACTTCAAATAATGGTAGCTTTTCCAATAGTTCATTTGCTTTTCCTGATATAAATTCCCAATCATTTTGTATAGCCTTTACTTTACAAATATTATATAAGTTATCAGTCTCTAAATCTTTTTCATAATAACTTATCAGCTCATCCCATTGAGCGTTACGATAATAGCTTTCTACATTTACAATACTTTCAAGATTTTTTATTGACTCATTTTCAGAGTTGCTTATAATTTTCAATGCCTCATCAAATTTTTCATCTAACATATATGTATTTACATAACATTTTTCTAAAAGTTCACTGTTTTTATCAAAACTATTTTTATTCTCTTCCAATAAAACAATTGTTTTTTCAAACAACTTATGATGATTGTAACAATTTACCAAGTCAATAATATTATTTATCGATTTATCTTTTATTTCTTCTAGTTTTTTAATTGACGTACTTAAATCTACATCAAAATCAAATGCAGTAGTATAAGTAATCACTCCATAATTTAATGGATTTTTTTCACTTAACTCTTTAACTTTTTCTTCAGTCTTTTCTAAATCTGTTAAATGTAAAGAAGCTAAATACCATACATCATAATCAGTATTTTCATTTTTACATGATAACTCCAAGAAAATTTCTTGGGCTTTTAAAATATTTTCTTGACTTAGTTGATCTCTTTTAATATATAATCTATCTATAGGGTATGGTGAGATTTTCTTATATCCACTTTCATCAATAGAAGAAAAGTAATATACAAGACCTGTAACAAACTCTAAATCATTTGGAATTACTTCTTTATTTTTAGCATTTTCAATATGAGAAAATGCAAGTGATATATCTTTATCCGTTAATGCGACTAGAGCTTTTAATCTATATGTTTCTCCTGATGGTTCAGAAATATCATCTAAAAGGCTTTTTGCTCCTTCTATATCGTAAGATTCAAGCTTTTCAATAATCTCTTTATGTTGATCAGATATATTTAGATCAGTAGTTAAATTAGTTTGATAATTTTTTAGAGTTTCTATTTCATTAGACTTACTTAATTCTATGCTTTCACTTTCTATAATATCAATTTCTAGATAACCTCTATCGTTCAAAACTTCATTTATATTTTGAAAAACTACTTTTAAATCTATACAGTCAACTTCACTAAAACTATTATTGACTTTTACAATAACACCTGCTAATGCAGGCTTTTTATTAAATGCCGTTAATAATCCACTCCCTGAAAAACCCACTGTATTATCATGTTCTGAAAAATCAAAACTAGATAAGTTATGATCTGATGTAATAGTAAAAAGTTTTCTATTTGTTTTAGCATGATATTTCGATTTAATACATTGTATATTATTATTTGAAATTTTTGGATAACCTTTAAAAATACAATGAGAAAATTGATTATCCAATATATTTAATATTGGTATCGCTTTTAATATTATTTTATGAAGAGAACTAACCTCTACAATAATAATTGCTAAATCAATCTCTACATCATCTAAATATAACACTTCCTTTGCAGCTATATTTATAAAACTATCTTCATCATATTCTTTAAAATCAATTTTGACTTTTTCATTATCTATTTTTTCAATTGGGATTAAATTGTTATCTTTATCTTTAAAGTTATGCTTTGCAGTTAATATATATGCATATGGGCTTTCAGTTGTAGGTAAAAATATAATCCCACTACCTTCACGATAATATTTAAGTTTAATAACCGATTTAAAATGATCACATCCAATTTCCTCTTCATTACTCATATATTAATCTTGCTCCTGTATCAGATCTTTTTGGAAATTTTAAATAAAAATTATATTCTTCATTATACTCTATATGAAAAAAACTATCATTAATTTGTCTAAAATCTAACTCTTTAAATATCTCCTCTAAAGGTCCACTTTTAGGATAATTAAAAATAAACTTACAAGCCTGAGCTTTTCTTTTATGAAAATCTATTATTTTAGCTAAAGTCTCTTTGTTTGGATGATGATGTTTTGGACTGCCATTTGTAGAAATTATATATGTATCTGTATCTATCAAAAATAAGAACTCTTCATTTAGATTCTTTTTACTCCCATGATGAGAAAGCTTAACGAATTCAACCTTTAAAGGATTGGCATGAGTATATTCTAATTTTTTGATAGAATCTATTATTACATCCATATGTGCATCTGCTAAAAATAGAAAATTTAATTCATTGTGTTTTAAAATAAATGCAATACTAGAACCATTTGCAATACTACTATCAGATGAAAATGGATTTTGAATCAACTCATCTATAGACTTGTCATAATCATTTTTTCCTACACTAATTTCAGAAGAAACCTCTCTTTTTAATTCTTCTTTTAAAACAGCATTCCACTCTTCATTAAGAATTTTTAACTTGTTTTCGTTTGGAGATATAATAATAAATTCAAAAGCATCAACTGTATCAAAAGTATCAAATTTTATTGGACTGTCAATTGTTAAACTTAGCTCTTTTATTTTATCTTCTAATTTTATCCCTTCTTCAATCCCTATCTCTTCTGAGTTACTCTGTGTCTCAATTAAATCAATTTTATCTGGTACTACAGTAGAATTAAAATAAACAGATAATATCTTTCCAGAATTAAACCATATTTTTTTGACTAAATCAGCATACTCTCCACCTAGTAGTTTTAATATACCTCGTATATGATCGCTATCGACGTGAGTTACAACAACTAAATCTAAACATTTACCATCATCTTTTATGGTTTTTACTCTTTTTTTTATTGATTTAGTATATGTTGAAGCATAACCTCCATCAATCAAAATAAATTTCTCATCTGAAAGAGTAATAAAAATACAGTCACCATTTGAAGCGGGAAGAAATTCAAAATCAATCATAGAAATACTCTCATCTTGGAATGTTCCCCAACTTTATAGACAGGAAGTTAAGTTGATTAACGTCTAATTGGTTTTAACAGATTCATTATATCTTTTTTCAAATTCCTTTGAAAATATGCAATCAGCATTTTATAAAAACAAATGCTACTAAAATTAATAAATAAAGATAAAAATAATATTTTTATAATAACTAATGTTATTAAATTAACATATGAAATTATTTTTAATTTTGATATAATTATTTTATGAGTGTCAGAAAAATAAAGAAGAGCTACATCTCTTGTGTTGGATATTTCAAAAGCTATAAAAACAATAAGCAATTAGCTTTTGAATCGATTCTGGAAAGAGATTTTTTTATGCTGTTAGAGTTTGATGGAGATGTTGTTTCATTTAAAGAACAGCCTCTCAGAATCAACTATCAGCTAAAAGCAAAAAACACGAGATACACTCCCGATGTATTGGTTACATACAAAGATGGCTCTCAAAAAATCTTTGAAGTGAAATACCAAAGTGATTTAGACTCTGATCCACAACTACAACAGAAGATATCTATTTTAAAAGAAGAGATTGCTCGACAAATGTCACTTTCTTTTGAAACATTTACAGATGCTCAAATAGACCAAATATATTTCAAAAACTGTGTTTTTCTCTATAAAAATATTTTTATATCTGAGAACAAAGTGATGTCTACTAGAATCCTAGAAGCTATCAATAAGCTTTCTGAACCTATAACTATCAAGTCGTTTGTAGAACTTTTATCAGCCAATCAAACTGAACAATTGCAAATCCTTCCCTATCTTTGGCATGAAATTTTTAAAAACAGTACCTTACTAGATATGAGTCAAAAAATCACTATGTCATCTCTTATTCTCAAAGATATAAGTCATGAGTAAGCTAGACCTCTCCATCGGCTCAAAAGTTTTTTACAACAACCAAGAGCATCTTATTGTAAAAGCAGTCAATTTTAATACCCTCTCTATAGCTCCAATAGATAATCAAGCTGAAATTATCAATGTGAAAATACAGGAACTATCTTCAAAGCCCCAAGAGGAGAAAACTCAGATAGACAGCTACACGGATGAAGAGTGGAGTGAAGCAAAAAAGAAATACGATGCTATTAAAGGACTCGTCTTTAGAAAAAAATCACGCGATGAAGTTGAAGAGGTAGCTGCTAAGTACGAAGTGACCGCTATGACCATCTATCGTTGGATTAAGACCTATGAAGAATCAGAAAAAATCAGCTCACTCATCTCAAGTAAACATAAACGTGGAAAAAAAGGAAGTCGCATAGACCCCTTAACAAATAAGGTCATTGAAGATGTTGTAGAAGAACTCTATCTTACCAAACAAAGAATTGGTTTTCCTAAAATATTTAATACCATTAAAGCAGAGTGCAAGAAGCTCAATATAACTATTCCGCATGAAAATACTGTCCGCAATAGAATAAAAACAATCGATCCAAAATTCGCTCTAAAAAAACGCTTTAGTGCAAAAAAAGCGAATGAAAAATATGGAAACTTTGAAGGAGAATATCCAGAGGGAGACTTTCCTTTGGAAGTGTATCAGATCGACCATACGCCGCTTGATATCATACTCGTTGACTCTCATTCAAGAAAACCTCTAGGAAGACCTTATTTGACACTAGCTATTGATGTGTACTCTAGAATGGTTGCAGGGTTCTATCTCTCCTTTCAAGCACCTGGGTATTTCAGTGTGAGCCAATGTCTCTATAATGCTTTTTTACCAAAAGATGATTTTTTAAAAAAATACGATATTCAAGGCGAATGGGAAATATATGGCATCCCCTCTAAATATGCTGTCGATAACGGCAAAGATCTCATTGGGCTTGATATGCAAAGAGTGTGTGATGAGTTTGGTATGACTATGGTTCGACGACCACAGTTTGGAAGCCACGTAGAGAGGGTCTTTGGAACAATAAACAAAGAAATTCATAATTTACCAGGCACTACGTTTTCCAATATAACCGAAAAAGCCGAGTATGATTCCATCAAAAATGCAACCTTTACCCTCGATGAAATAACCAAGTGGCTCACGGAGTTTATTGTCAATGTTTATCATAACCGTATACACCACGGTATAGGAATGACACCAAGACAAAAATACCGTTTAGGTATCTTTGGCGATGATGAAAACCCAGGTACAGGTTTGCCACCGATTGTAGAAGATCAAGAGTCGATTAAAATTGCTCTCTTGCCTGCATTTTATAGAACCGTTCAAAAAGACGGTATCACCCTTGATGGTATAACCTACTATTCGGATGTACTGAGAACTTGGATAAACAGGGAGGATGAACAAGGCAATAAGCTAAAATTTAAAGTCAAAAGAGATCCTCTTAGTATTCAAAAGCTTTATTTCTTTGATCCAGAGCTCAAAGAGTATTTTGAGTTAAGTTATAGAAAGCTTCATGCTCCCGATATGACCATCTGGGATCTTTATGCAGCTAAGAGATATCTAAAAGAGCACAGTATCAAAGACACAAACGAAGACGATCTCTTTGATGCTTACGAACGGCTGGCACATATAGAAAAACAAGCGAAAGAGAAAACTGTCAAACATAAGATGAGAAAAGGTAAAGCACCTAAAATGACTGAGATCAAGTCAAAACTTAAAACGGAACCCGAAGTTGTTAAAGAAAAAGAAACCAAACAAGCCGATGATGTTTTTGATGACCTTTTTGAGAACATCAAAACATTTCAAATTAAAGAGTAGTGAATGAATATTGAGCTCACAGAAGAAACGAAACAAATACTCAACAGTTCTGATGAAGAGAGAATAAAATATATCAACGAAGAGTATTGGATCGACTATCCTATCGCTCAAAACATCTTAGAAAAGATGGAAGATATTTACGATTTTGGCTATGGTAAAACACGCCACATCAGCATCCTGCTCGTGGGTGGGAGCAACAACGGAAAAACATCTTTACTCAAGCAGTTTTTAGAAAAACATCCACCGTATGATTATAATATTGATGGCGAACAACCTGATTGGATTACAGATGAATTTTTTGATAAATATACAGGCATCGGCAGACCTGTTTTATATGTCATCTCTCCTACTGAGCCGAGTGAAAGCAGACTCTACAGCATTATTTTAGAGCAGTTAAATATACCTTATAAAACACGGGATTCTTTGGATGTAAAAGCCAAACTCGTAGAGTACTACCTCAAAGCTCTTAATGTCAGAGTTCTTGTCATCGATGAGATTCACAATATTCTCAACGGCTCACCAGCGAGACAAAAGCAGATCATGAGTGCCATAAGAGATTTAAGCAGTAAACTGACAATGCCCGTCATTTTAGCAGGGGTCAAAGAGGCTTTACGTGCCGTAAATACTGAAGACCAGATCAGTAGCAGATATAGACCAGAGTATCTCACCAAATGGAAGATGGATAAAGACTACATCAGCCTCTTAGCCACCACAATCAGTAAACTACCCCTCAAGAAACAATCTACTATCATCAACAAAGAAGACGCACAAGAGATTCTTGAGCTATGCAACGGCTACATAGGGGAGATTGTAAATCTCATCAAAGCAGCTTCTATACATGCCATCAAAACGGGAAGTGAGAGGGTTACCATCAAAGAGATAAGAGAGTGCGGATTCAATACCTTGCAAAACATTCACAAGACTATGAATCTCAAAAATATATGATTAAAAAGATAAATTTTCCAGAGCTTAAAAATGAAAAGTTTACAATTATCCCTTTGCCACTTGAAGATGAGATACTCTCTTCTTGGATAGTTCGCACAGCATACGCACACAAGACCCATCCACATACTTTTACCAACCAATACCTGAATTATAGACCTCATGCTTTTTTCCTCACAGAAAGTGATATCACCCTTGATAAAGATATGATAAAAACCATCGAAGAAAAAAGCCAACATAAAATCGATATCCATGCTCTCATGTTAAAAACATACTCAGGATATATTCAAGAAAATATCTATGAAAATAATCCAACTACATTTTTTACTCATCAGAAATATTGCCCCGTCTGTCTAAGGGAAGATAAAGTGCCCTATTTTAGAAAAAAATGGCGGGTTATTTTTTACAATATATGCCATAAACACCAATGCCGTCTCTACGAGCATTGCCCTACATGTAAAACAAAACTCGACATCTCAAAAATGTATGAAAACAAGCTACCCTATACATACTGTCACCTTTGTGGATTTAAACTAAAAAGAGGGAGAAAACTGCCAATACACAAAAAGCATATTTCAAGCCTAGAATATCAAAACAAGATTTTTCAAACTATTAAAGACGGGTATGTTCAACTTGGCGAAACCCCTGTTTACTCATTTTTATTTTTTGAAGTTTTTTTAAAACTTTCAAAGCTTATACTTCTCAACAGTAAACATCGCTTTATAGACAAACATCCGCTATTTTCACTTATAAAAGATGCAAAAAAGACAAAGATCAATCACCCTATATTTAAAAAAATAGATGCGAAAGCACAATCAGCACTTTTTGGCTTGATCATGTATATATTTGAAAATTTTCCGCGTAACTTAGAAGCTTATATCAAAGCGAATGCGCTTACATACCATGACTTAACTACAAAGATTCAGGATATACCCTTTTGGTATGAAACAGCAGTTAATGAAATTATGCCTAGGTACTTACCACATAGTATGACCGTCACGGAAGAAGAAGTGTGGCATGCAGGACAATACTTAAAGTCCATAGGTAAAGATATCAATAAAGTGAATCTAACTAAATTATTTGGGTGTAATTTTTATAGCAATGACAATGATTTAAAAAATTATATCCAGTAATAATGCCACTAATTCAAGTGTAAATATAATATTCCATTGCCCAGAAATGCTCATGAAGTTTTTTTTCCTCAAGAAGTGATTTAAAATCTCTCCTTATTAGCCTACTAGATACTGTTTTTAGATTATTTACGAATATAGATAGTTTTATATATGGTGGGGCGCTAAAGTAAATTATTACCTTTGATTGATCCTCAATTTTAATCTCTATCAGCTCACATTTATGCTTCTCAATATTTTGCAATATGATATTTTTTAGATTTACTTCTAACTCATCATTTATAATTTTTTTACCTTCAAATATACTTACAACTAAATAATATCTAAGGCTATAAAATGAATGTCTATTCTTGCTAAATTCGATATTTAATAACATAATTTATCCTTGACAACTAAATATTTTTTTTGTATAATATAACATATATGCGTAATTTGTCAAGACTTTTAAAATTATGACAAATTGAAATAAATTTCATAATTTGAAAATATTTTTTATACTCTTCTTTTATATAAAATATTTTTAGATAGAATACCGAAGGAGTTAATATGACAATGCTACCAAATAGAATTAAATTTCTTGAAAAAGTGCTAGGCGATTATTACTGGGCTTATTCTGACATACTCAGAGATATTGGGATCAATGAATCAACCTATGATCAAAGAATCATGGCTTTCATGGCTTTAAAACTTCTCGTCGATAACGACAAGCTTATGTTCACTTTTGAACATGAGAACAACTTTGGTTTAGAACCAAAACTCTACAACCAATACAAAAAAGATGACACAAAAAGTACTTTTTTGAATCTAATTCAAAATATTGAAAAACTTGGAAAGAACTTATCCGAAAGTTTTATTCAAGACAGCAAATATAATCCAGATAAATCAAAAAACATTTTAACTTACCTCAATCATTTTAAAACCTTTGAACTTGAAAGATACATTCAAGAGCTACCAAATAATTATCTTGAAAATGTACTTGATATTTATACTTATAAAGCAAATTTTAGAGATTATCCAAAAGAGCAATATAAAGATTTATATGAGTCTACTATCTCAAGAATGAAAAAATTAAGTGGCGATTTAACTGGTCAGCATTTTACGCAAAAATCTATTATCCATCTTATGTGCGAGGTTTCAAAATTTGAAGCGGAGGGATATGATAAACTTGCTATTTATGACCCAGCTTGCGGAACAGCTAGTATGCTTATGGAATCTGCACATTACTTTTACAATAAAAATAAAATAGAAAATATTGAAGTTTATGGGCAAGAGCTACATGGTCAAACTTGGTTACTTGCAAAAATATTTTTAGAGATAAGTTCTCTTGATGGGAAAACGCAAGGTATAAAAAATACTATAGCTTATGGAAACACTTTAACAAATCCAGCTTTTGCAAATGGAATCAATGGAAATACAAGCTTCGACTTCATCATAGCAAACCCTCCATTTGGGGTTGATTGGAAGCATAACTATAATGAGATAGTACAGAACATGGAAAAGAGAAGTGGTAGCGATTTTTTTGTTGTAGAAGATGAAAAAGGAAAAATTGTAACTCCTAAAAAGTCAGATGGGCAGTTTCTTTTTATGCAACACATTATAAATCTTATGAAATCAGAAAAAAGAAGAGATAAACATGCTCATGCAGCCATCATAAGTTCATCTACTCTTATCAGTACTGGTAATGCAACAAGTAGTGAATCAAAAATAAGAAAAGAGATATTCAATACAGGTTTTGTAAGTGCAGTACTTGAACAACCAAATGCAATGTTTACAAATACAGATATAAGTTCTCATATATGGTTTTTAGATAGTGACCCAAGTGAAAAGATTACCATAGTAAAAGCAGATACAAAAGAGGAAGAACTTTTTTCTCCTCATCCACAAGCAAAAGATAAGATGAAAAATAGCTATAGTGCAAAAAATATCCGAAGACTTGCAACGCTTATAAATAGTAAAAAAGAGTTTAAATATAAATCAAAATTTATAGACTCAAAAAATAGATATGAGATAAATATATCAAATGAGATAGGCTTTAAAGATGATAGTGAAGATGTAAGCTTTGATGAACTTACAAATGAGTTAAATATGCTTATGAAACATATGTGTGAAGATTTTCAAGATAATCCACTCTTTGGGATAAAGTAGATGATAGGTACTTTAGATTCTCAGGTTATTGAAAAGTTTAAAGAGTTTCAGAAACAAACTAAAAAATATAATGATTTAGATATTGAAAAAGTTAAGTTTGAGCTATCTCCTTTGCATCAAGTTGCAAACTTCCCAGCAATGACTCGAATTAGCGGTGGAGTTGATATTTCTATTGATAATTTTAATAGTTTATCAGAAGAAGAGCAAATTGATTATTTTGCTTTAGTTAGTGGTACTGTTGAAAACAATCAAATATCTGGCTACATACATAAAAATAGATTATCTAAAAACTCTTTATCTAATTCTAACGTAATTAGTTGGACAAGAATAAATGGAAAATATTTCTTTATACAGGAAAAACCTGTTTGTACTAATGACGATTCATTTATTATGGATGTTAAACAAGATTATGCAATAAAATATGTTCAATATTCAACGATGCAGATAATGAGAAGTAAAAGTTTTAACTGGAGTGACAAGGCAGGTAAAAATAAAGTAAAAGAAATTCAAATTCCGATTCCAAAAATATTAAATGAAAATTATGATTCATTAGATTTACAAAAGATTATAGTTGAATTTTTAGAATTTTGGAAAATCAATTTTACAGATGTTTTTCGAAAAAAGATTTCTATTATGAAACCTATTTTATTAACAATGAAAAACAATCTAATTTCTTCAACTTTTAAATTAGACAAAAAAGTAGTTGAAAGTTTTGATCAATTTGTAAAAAGTAAAAATATTGATTTAAAACTTAGAGAAGATTCTTTTAATCATAGTACATTATCAGAAGTAATTGAATTGATTGGTGGAGATAGAATTACAAAGAAAAAAGACAAGGGTACTGTTTATCCTGTATATGGTGGTGGTGATGAGAGTTTTAGAACAGATAATTATAATCGTGAAAATGAATATGTAATAGGTAGATTTGCTATTTCAAGAGAATGTGTAAGATTTATTAATACAAAATTTCATTTATTAGATTCTGGATTTAGCTTTAAAATAAAAAATAAATTTATCGAGAAACTAAATAAGGATTTTATTGGATATTTTCTTTTGGCATCACAAAATAAAATATATGGATGTGCAAAAGGGCAAGCTCAAAAAAATTTAGATACTGATTTGTTTTATCAAATTTCATTTTCATTTCCCAAAGATAAAAGATTACAACTTCTTTTGGTTGAATTCTGGAAAACTATTTTAAATAAAATAAGTGAAAGAGAAAAAGTCTTTGATAATGCTATAGAGTTATCTGATAAGATTGATAAGATATTTTTATATAAAATGTTTAGTAATATTAACTGGAGTAAATAAATATGAATAAAGAAGAAGTATATAATAAAATTGATCAATTTAAAAAAGATTTATTGCCTGATTTAAATCAAACTTCAGTTAAAAACTTGGAAAAATATGTATTTTATGTGAATGATACAGATGCTATAGATGTTGCAGACTTTATTGGAGAGCTTATAAATAACAAGATAATTTTAAATAGCTATTCTAGTATATTGGATATGACTTTCGGAAGTGGAAACTTAACCGCACATATAGTTCTAGAAAATAACATAGCTTATCAGAATATCTATTTTAATGATATTTTTGAAGAGTCAAATTCAAATATTGTAGATGTAATTGAAAATGCTTCATTATCTTCATTAAATATTTTAGAGGCAGAGTCTTTTGTAGATTTAGATGTAGATTTATTAATTGTAAATCCTCAAATAAGTGGAAGATATAAAGGAGATTTATCTAAACAAGATGAAAACTATGCAGAAAAATTAAGAACAAATTTAATGAGTTTTTATGATAAAGACACAACTATAATTTTTTATGATTCAAATAATCATTTTAGTGACTTATTCGAAAGTGTAAAATATAGTAGGTATCTCCGTGACAAAGGAGATCTGTATGTTATAGATAAAGGATTTGAGAAAAATATTTGTTATGAAAAAATTGATGATAAATTTGAAGTAAATAAGGAATGTAAAAAAACAAATAAAATTGAACAAGACGATATATCTTTTAAGGAGCTTATTGATAAATTGAATAATCTTAAAATAGATGAAGGGATTTCTGGATTATTGGATACAAATAAAAAAAGCTATATATTCTCAGATGAAGCAAAAGGTAAAAAAAATTGGCAAAAGGATTTTAAATATAAAAACATTCTTTTTAAAGGTGTTCCAGGAACCGGAAAAAGTAGAGCCATAGATACTATAATTGAAAAACATTTAGACATTAAAAATAAAAAAGAAAATATATTAAGAATTAATATACACTCAGCATCTTCAAATAGTGACCTTATGCAAGGAATTGGAATATCAACAAATGATAAAGGTAACATAAAATATAGTGAGAAACAAGGACTTATACTAGATATTATTCAAAGAGCTACACTCCATCCTAAACAACCTTTTGCATTAATACTTGAGGAGATACAGGAAAATAGTTTAAATGAGCTTATTGGAGATTTAATCTATTTAATAGAAGATGATAAAAGAGCAAAATTAACTGCTGATAATGATGAATATGATAGCTATGAAGAGCTTATAAATAAACTGGTAGATAAAGATGATACTTTAGATTATGTTGAGATACCATTCCTTGTAAATGATAGTACAAAATACAAAAAAATGATAATGCCCGATAATTTATTTATATTTTGTACTTCAAATTATAGAGATGATAAAAAAGTGATAGAAGACAACCTGCTTAGAAGATTTGAGGTTATTGAAATTTATCCTAGTGCTGATTTTGAAGAGTTTCAAGAGTATGCAAAAGAGTTTTTCCAAAGTTTAAATACCTCAATATTGAAAGTTATGAAAGAAAATCATGAAATACACCCAGATAGATTTATGATAGGTCATGCAATTTGGCAAAATGTAAATGATGAACAAAGTTTTTATAAGTCATTTTTAAAGCTAGTTGTAGAATTTAAAGATATAAGAGAAATAGAGTTTGATATTTTTAAAGAGATAATAAAAGATACTAAAATACCTGATGAAATTGGAATAAATTTAGATACTCAAAAAAGTTATTTTGAGCTAATCAAACAAGTTCAAGAAAAAATAGATTATGAGTTCATTGATTAAAACTATATTCCTTAAAGAGAATGAAAAAGATATTTTTCGTTCTCTTCAAAATCAAGGGGTAGATACTACTAGATTTGAACATCATTTTATTGATTTATTTAATAAAATGTATAACAATGAAGTGGGCTATTACACCTTTGAGCAAGATGAACAAATTTATAAGATTATCATACTACCTAAAACTATTGATGAAAAAAGTCCAACTGCACAAAAGGAGTTTGTGAATTATCTGCTTCATTATCATCGAGTAAACAATAAATACAATTTTAATAAAACAAAACAAATACCAAATTCACTTTTAAGTCTTGCATTTGAAGAGAACAATCAAGATGAAAACAATTCACACAATCCAATAGAAGAGTTTGAGTATTATAAATACAAATCAATACTTGAATCTATAGAGGCATTTTTCAAACGACATAAAAACTATAAAAAAGTTCAAGTTAATTATAAATCGCAAGATATAAAATATAAACTAAATCTATCAAAAAATATAAAAGAGCTAGACAAAACAAAAATACATCAAACACAATCTTTAGATGTGATGTATTCTCAAATAGCAACTATAACTCATGGTACTTTAAAATTATTTGCTAAAAGAAGAATAGATATTATCAAAGATGAAAAATATAAAAAGCATCTAATACAAGAAACAAAAAAAATGATAAGTTTTATCGCTAAAAAATATCCAATAGACAAAAACTATAAATTTAGTTTATCAAAATTGAATAATTCTAAAACAACAAAAGTGTATAGTAAAAAGAGTGATACTAAGTTGTTGTTAGTAGATATAAAATCATTGTTTGGTTTTGAACAGATGTATGAAGATAATAAAGTGAATGTCAGCAACAGATATGATTTAACAACAACATCGTTTTTTATAAATCCTTCAACATTCTATGAATGGTATGTTTATGATATTTTAAAAGATTTTGCAGAAGATAAAAAGTATATAATTTTATTTGATAAGAATACAACAAATGAAACGGCAACTTTTTATAATTTACAGTCATTAAAGACAGATAATAAACCTATCAAAAAGAGTTCAAATCCTGATTATATAATAATAGATGAAGATAAAAAAATAAAAATAGTTCTTGATGCAAAATGGAAAAATGTTCTTAGTTTAAGTAAAATTGATTCTGCTGATTTTTTAAAACTTAAACATGATTCACAATTATTAGAAAACGATAATTATAAAACTACCCCGTATTTAATCTACCCTAACTATTTAAGCGATGAAGATAAAATAGATATTTCAAAAGATAATAACCAATATTTTGATTTTGGTGTTTTACAAATAGACATGGATTTTGATAAAGAAAAAAATAGTATAGATTTTAAATATGATTTTGAGAAAATTGAAAAGCAGATTGAAAAAGAAAAATATGAAAAAAATATTCAAGGAAGTTCTAATAAGTTAACCAGTGAAATAGATATTCGTAGAAGCGAGTTAATAACTCAACTTTTAAACAGTGATGGTCTTGAAAATAAAGAAGAAATATTTGGAAAACTTGATCAATATTTACTTGAGTCATCTGACAAGCTAAGTCAAGAGTTAAACACAGAAGTGCTTCCCACTGAGATAGAAAGCATTATAAATGAATTTAATGATATCCTTACTAGTGAAAGTAAAAAATTCTTAAAATCGTCAGGTTTAATATATTCATACTACAAAGACAAACATTATAAATATTTTGACTATTCTATGCCTGCAAGTGGATTGTGGAAATTAATCGAAATAGAGTTAAATACATCTTTTATTTGGTATGTTAGAATACAAAAAGGCATTTGTAATAATGATTGTCCTTGGACCTCTCTTCACGATAGATATACAGACATAGCACACACAATAGATAGAAAGAAAAGAGTTAAGCTCAACCAATATGAGTATAATACTGATAAATTACAAAGTGTTATGTTAGGTGGGATAAAACTTCTTTTAGGCAGTGATGTAATAACTAATTATTTTTCCAATACTTTAACTTCAGAATCATATATATCAGAAGATTTTATACAACAAATATCAAACTTTAGAAATGAGCATGCACATATTAAAGCTATGTCATTAGAAAAATTTGAAAATTTATATACTTTATTATTTTCAGTTGATGATAATGGGTTATCTAGTGTCACAAAAATACTAGAATTTAAAAAATCAATACTAAACTTAATTTCAGACTAATTTCTTCAACACGCTCTCACACCATCTCTCAATGCTATCATCGTCAACATCCCCTTTTTTATGCTCTTTTTGCTCAAAAGAAAGAGCATAGTTTTCAGCAACATGCTCAGCAAGATCGGTGTATGACAAATCCTCTTCGATGTAGTGCTCGATTATCCCTTGCATATCATTTTCTGTGTACTGCACAGTATCTTCACTTGTAAAAAATATCCAGGTAGAAGGTCCCCAACTTTTGTCTTGTTCTATCTCTACGATGTACACAGCTTTTTGGTCATAAGTAAGTTCTCCAAACAGAAACCTTCTATGGCTGCTTTCTTCACCATGTAAGATTGATCTTGATTTGATTGTTCTTCGTATTTTGCTGTGAATCTTGTTTATTTTTAGTGGTCCTACTAGCTCCGAACCTTCTACAAATGCAAAAGTAAGCAAAGCTTCGTAAAACTGATAAAAGTTTTCAAGGTTAAATATTTTCTTCTCTGTATCGTTTTCTTTTGGGTCATTTGATGTTTTAACTTCACCAAGATCTTTATCACCATCAGTTGCTGAAGCTTTAAAGCTATTGCCTACTCCCTTTGGAATATTTTCAATACTTAGTTCAGAGTCATCTTCTAAATGGATAGTACTGCCATACATTGAAATATCTTGTTTGTAGTATTCATCCTCATGTGTGCGTATAGTGTAAGTTACATATTCACTTGATGGTATACCTGTATAGATTTTATTATCTCTTTTAGGCTTTTTTCTTTTAAATTTATTCTTTGGTTTTTTAGGAATATGGTATGACTCTGGAGGCACACTCTTTGGATCAGCTTTAGCACTAAATTGTTTATAGTGAAGTTGTTCAAATCCTAGCCCTGAGTTGTCTGAATGTATATTTAGGACTAAGTACTTAGGCTTACCTCTTTCATCGTCTCCTAGGTATATGTATGAAGCGTATATCTCAAAAGCCTCTCTTATTGGAAACTGAGCCTTAATAGGTTGATACTCAAAGTTTACACTCAAGGATTTCTGATTTGAAATATATTCAAGTCTTGCTTTTGCAAAAGAGTTTCCAATAAACCGACACAAAAATGGCAGATCTTTTTTTCCTGCTTTCTTTTTGATGTGCACTTTGACTACTATTTCACCTTTTGCATTTTTTTCAGAATGAAAACTACCTTCATAATACAGCTCTCCAAGTGTTCCAGTCATAATGGCATGTTTCATCGATGATGATATAAAATAGAATCTATTTGCTATCGTATAGCATGGTATTATAAGTGTGCAATCATCTTGTTTTTCCACATGGGCGTATTGTTTAGATAGATATCTGTTTATACCATCATAATTGATAATGCTTTCAACTTCTGATTCGCTCATATATTTAGACAATCGCACAAGGCTTATGCCACTATCTTGATTAACTCTAAACTCACTTTTGAGTAAAGTAGAGTTTTGACCTACATGTTCACCATTTGTATAAATATGTCCTACTTTGTATTTATATCTCATCATTTCAGGAGTTATAGGGTAAGTATAAGGAGTATTAGTCTTTAAATTTCTGAATGTAGCTTTATAGTAGTTTGGATGCTCTTTAATATTTATATCAGTAACTATGACAAATTCAAATGGTTCATTTGGAAATTTTGAGAAGAAGTCGAGGATTGTTGAGTTGTTTTGAACCAATCTTCAATCCTCCTGTAACATTTATTGTTGTTGAGTAACTTTTGTTCTTGTAAATGACAATTAAGTTCTATAATCTGCATTGATCTTAACGTACTCATAACCTAAATCACAGCCATAAGCTTTAAACGAACCACTACCTACTCCAAGATCACAAGAGATCGTAAAACTCTCTTTTTGCATTACTGCCGCCGCTTTTTGTTCCATCTCGGCATTGAAGTAGAGTTCTCCTCGATCATAAACACATAGATCTTCAAAAGAGATACGAAGTGTCTCCTCTTGAGCTTCAACTCCACTTGCTCCTACTGTAGAAGCTATTCTTCCCCAATTTGGGTCTTCTCCATAGAGTGCCGTTTTTACAAGTAAAGAGTTAGAGAGCGCTTTTGCAACTATTTCAGCTTCAAGATCATCTTTTGCGCCAGTAATGTCGTAGGTTACTAGTTTTGTAGCACCTTCACCATCACGTACCATCTCTTTTGCTAAAAAGAGCATAATCTCATAAAGAGCCTCTTTGAAAGCTTCTTTATTGTAACTACCGCTTTTTGCATTACTTAATAGTATAACTGTATCGTTTGTAGAAGTATCTCCATCTACACTTGCTGCATTAAAAGTTGTTACTGTAAGCTCATCGAGAATCTCTTGCATCTCACTTTTTGATACTGCCGCATCAGTTGTCACAAAACAAAGCATTGTTGCCATAGCAGGGTTGATCATCCCTGCCCCTTTTGCCATTGCACCTATGTGAAAACTTGACCCGTCTTCAAGTTCAATACGAAACGCTTTCTCTTTGGAAAATGAGTCTGTTGTCATTATAGCTTCTGCCGCGGCATGTGGTTCTTGTGCATTTAGATCAAAAAGCTTTGTACCCTCTATGATCTTCTCTTTTGGCAGACGAACCCCTATCACTCCTGTTGAACTCATAATAGGATTAATGATCTTTTCATCTAAAGTAGCAAGGACATCTTCTATATCTTCTATACCTGCTTTTCCCGTCATTGCATTTGCATTTTTAGAATTGATCAGTACAAAATTCGTTTGAAAATCACCTTTTTGTTTAAAATGTTTAATCGGTGCCGCACACATTTTATTTGTTGTAAAAACTGATGCAAGCTCACAAAGTGTATCACTATAGATAAAAGCTATATCTTTTGCACTATTTTTTTTAAGCCCTGCACTCACACCGTCTGCAAAGAAACCCTCAGCCGCACATACACCACTTTTTACTTCGATCAATTTATACATAGCGTAGCTCCTTTGGTTTCTCTCTTCTTCGTAAAATATCTCTTGTCATATTGATCCCTGACTGACTTCCTATAAGAAGCAGTTTACACTCGCTTGTTACCAAAACATCCCCTTTTGGCATAGCAACAAACTTTCCATCTTTTTTTGTGATCCCAATCACTGAAGTATTGGTAATCTCTCTTAAGTGAGTCTCTTTTAACTTCTTTAAAACAGTCCAACTATATTTTGGTACTACGATCTCTTGCATGTTAAGAGGGTTATCACTTCTATACAAAAACTCTTCTAAAAGGTTCTCCATATCGGGACGCGCCGCCATAGCACTTACACGCTGTCCTGTTAGTTTTGTAGGAGATACAACTGTATCTGCTCCAAGTTTTTTTAGTTTATCGACATCTTCCATACTGTCTACAGAAGAGATAATATAGTAAGCACGCGGCAGATTATGCTCTTTTTCAAAAAGTCTTACAGAAGCGATAAGTGCAATATTATCTGCTGTAGAACTAGAGAGCGTTATCAAACCTCTTGCAGAAGAGAGATGTGCTTTGAGCATTGTGATCTCTGAGTGTGGTTCCTCTTGCAAGTAGGCTGGATACTTATATTTTTTTGCCCACTCATGGATCTCTTCACGTGGATCTACCACCACAAAAGGAATATGGTTTTTTCTAAGTTGCGTTGTTACTTCAACAGTGTATTCATTATGATAACACACAACAAAATGCTTCTTAAATCTTGCTATTTTATAAAGCATTCTTCTCTCCTTAATAATACTGCTAAATTCACCCTTACGCACCACTTCTACAACAATACCCACTGCAATGGTAAAAACGGTAAAACCCAAGATAATAAGGGTTACCGTAAATATCTGTCCTGCCGCAGAAAATGAGTCCTCTTTTAACGAACCAAACCCAACTGTTGTAAAGGTATACCCCGTTTGAAAGATCGCATTCATGATCGTATAATCTTCGATATAAATATAACCTATCGTTCCTATGATCATACATAATTGAATTAAAATTATCGGTGTTCTAAAAGGGAGAAGCTGAGCATAAAGCTCGTCGTTAAGCGTTATATGAGGTTTGGGAGAAGCCTCCCAATGAAGAAACTTGCGAATCCTTGACAAAAGATTCACTCTTTTTCCTTTTGTATATTAAGAATTTTTCTTAAGTGTGCGTAATTCTTTTGCAGAAACTTTGATTTTCTTCGTAGTACCATCATCTAAGGTAATACGCACAGTTCTTAAGTTCAATAAAAAACGACGCTTTGTTCTATTTTTTGCATGAGAAACATTATTCCCGCTCATCGGTCCTTTGCCGCTGATAGCACATTTTCTTGCCATGACTGTTGTCCTTGTTTAGGTTTTTAAGTTGCGAATTATACCAATTTAAAGCAAAACTACAACTTAAGAGATGTAATTTGTTAGGAATATTTTTTTATTATGATTAGTTTAATATTTTACTAGTTAAAATAGAATAAAAAATTGTCCTGTACAATTAAAGTAGAATGGTGTAGCAAACGTGATAACAAAAGAAAAAATAGATCAGTACATAGAGCAAATACCCCCTTCGCCTAAAGCTCTGCAAGAGACTCTGCACTTTTTAAATATAGGGGAGCTTACAAAAGCGGCAAAAGTTGCTGAGACAGATCCTGCATTACGCTCTTATCTCAAAGCTATCGTAAATAAACCCATTTACGGTTTTCGTAATGAGGTAAAAGAGATCTCTCAGATCTTTGGAATATTAGGAGTTTCTGGATCACAGCAAGCAGTTTACAACTATATGATCCATCTGCTCTCCCCTTCTAAATGGAAACTTTTTGAACTCAATAAAAGCTCATTTGATGATCTGCAAGCAAAACTCTCTACACAATGGCAACGGATCTTAGAACATCTGAGTATTGAAGATAAAGATATTGAAAGTTCTATTACACTTTTACCTGCAAGTATTATTGTCACCGAAGCACTTTTTAATGACAAAATAGAAGATGTTACACTTTTACGAAAAGCCAAGGAACTCGACTACAACACTATCTTACTACGTCTTTGTAAAATGGACCTTTTTGATATCTGTGCAGTGATAGCCAAAACATGGGATATGCCCGATATAATTTCGCAGATCATTTATGCCGCTTCAGGGACGAGACCTGTTGCCGATAAACAAATAGATCTTTTAGGAAAATGGATGCATATGCTTCTGTTTTATGAACTCTCTCAAGCAACGTTTGTTCAAGCTGGTCTTAATGATTTTATAGAGTTTGAGATCCAATACGTTACAGAGATCTATGATGATTTTGCGACACTGATGGATATACAATGAGAGCGATAGTTAAAGATTCAATAGGGGTATTTTCCCCTCAAGGTTTTTTAGATGCTTCAAGTGCACAATCGCTTCTAACAGTTGAAGATATTGAGGCTACAGAGCATTTAAAAGTTGATATGGTTTTAGTCTCTTTAAAAAAAGTGATCTTTTTTAATCGCAACGGTCTTGATACTTTTGTCAAAATGCTCAATAAAGTGCGCCATTCAGCACAATGTATAGTAGGCTTTTGTGATGTAGATCATAAAAAGTATGAAGCTATCAACAAATTTTATGGAGAAGAGATGAACTTCTCTATTTTTAAATCACGTGAGGTGGCTTCTCTTTTTGCTTCAAGCTTTAAAAACCAACAAAAAAATGTTTTACTCTATAGTGATGATAAAAGCCAACGCTCTGCAATAGCGATAGAGCTTCATGACAATGGACATAACCCTATTGTGGCAACTTCTAAAACAGACTTTGAAGAAAAACGTGCAAATGGAAACTATGATGTAGTTATCTTTGATACTTACCTTGGGCAGATTGGACAACATGTAGCTACTCGTGTTACGGGCAATGCCATTATCTACACTGTTTCCTCTTTTTTGGACAATGAAATAGGAAATAGCTTTAATATCGCCTATCATAACAACTCACTCAATGTAGGCTTCAGGCTCTTTATCTTCGATGCTTATAAAGTAGTTTCTATGAATATTCACGCCCTGAATTTTTTTGCAAAACTTGCAAGTTCAGCCGCTGAGTATAACGCAACGATCTGTTTTGTAGGGATGAGTTTTGAGAAAACACCACAACAGTTTAAAGAGACTTTAGAAGATGCAGGAATCCTCTTTTTTGAACAAATGGATGATATTTTAGGAAATAAAGAGCTACTTCATGATCTAGGTGCAAGTACAGCAGGTGCGGCTAAAAATAAACGGACTCTTAATAAAGTGCTTGTAACAGAACTCCCCCGTTTTATAGATGCAACAGTGTTGACTATAGAGATGATGACAAGTGCAAAAGCGCAAAAAGAAGCAGCACAAATAGAGCAGATCTGTATTAAAAATAAAGAGGAAAAAATAGCAAGTTCTATAGGTTTTTATGGAGATATTGACGGGATGGTAATTCTTGTATTTCCGACTGCCATTGCACAAAAAGCGTGTGAACTTCTTATTGGAGAAAAAGCAACAGATATAGAACTTATCCTCGATTCCTTAGCTGAGCTTGTAAATATTTTGGGTGGAAAAGTCAAATCACTTCTTGCTGATGAAAATGTAAATGTAAATATCACTCTTCCACGAACCTATGCAACTATCGATGATCTTTTAGAGGTTACAACTAATAGAAAAGGGGTACAGGTAGATCTCAAGTTTGATGATGACAAGTTTTTATTTTTCCTTACAAGATAAAAGCCTTCTCTAACAACTAAAAGAGTACAATACGCAAAAAATGAAGGATAATACAATGCTTGTTGCTCCAAGTGTTCTCTCTGCTGATTTTGGAAATTTACAAAAAGATGTAGAGGAGATCTGCCAAGGGGGATGTGATCTTGTTCATGTCGACGTTATGGATGGTCACTTTGTGCCAAACTTAACTATAGGACCTGTTGTGGTAAGTTCTATTGCAAAATGTGCTACAAAACCTCTTGATATACATCTTATGGTTGAAAACAATACATTTTTTGTAGATCTCTTTGCGCCTTTAAAACCTGAGTATATCTCTTTTCATATAGAAGAGGAGAAGCATCCGCATCGTCTTATCCAAAAGATTCGATCTTACGGTATTAAACCGGCTATTGTTCTTAATCCACACACTCTGCCTGAGAACATAGAATTTTTGTTAGGGGATCTTGATATGGTACTTCTTATGAGTGTCAATCCTGGTTTTGGTGGACAGAGCTTTATCGACACAGTGATCCCAAAAGCAAAGCGTTTAGCAGCTATGCGTGATAGTATCAACCCAAATTGTCTTATAGAAGTAGATGGTGGCGTAAATGATCAAAATGTACATCTTCTCAAAGAAGCGGGTGTAGATATTGTTGTAGCTGGAAGTTATGTATTTAAACAAGATGACAGAGCGGCTGCTATAAAGAGTTTACAGATCTAATGCGTACAAAAATTTGTGGAATTACAAGCTATAAAGATGCTATGAGTGCAATAGATGCAGGTGCAGATGCTTTAGGCTTTGTATTTTATGAAAAATCATCTCGCTACTTAAGCCCGACACAAGCAAAAGAGATCATCTCAAAACTTCCCCCTTTTGTAGAGAAAGTAGCCCTTTTTGTCAATACAGATGCAAAGAGTATCAATGCAATATGTAAAGATGTAGGGGCTACTCTAGCACAGATCCACTTTGAAGCAGAAGAGACACTCTATGATGCACTTAGTATTCCCTATATTAAAGTTATTCGTGCAAAAAGCCCAGAAGATATAAAAAACTTTTCTGATCAATACAGACTTATAGATGCTTACTGTGAAAGTTATGGCGGCTCTGGCAAAAGACTCAATATTGATTGGTTTGATGGAGTTGATTGCTCTAAGATCATTTTAGCTGGTGGTTTAGATCCTCTGAATGTAGCTTCTCTTAAAGATTATGGGTTTTATGGGGTAGACGTTAGTAGCGGAGTTGAGATCTCTGGGGGCATTAAAGATCCTAAAAAAGTACAAGAGTTTATTCGTAATGCTAAATCCTGAATTTTCTCTCAATGCAAAAAGTATCTCTAGGCTTTCAGGTAAAGGTCTTGATAGCGACACTTTAAGAACGCAACTTGATGATGATCTAGACCTTACTCTTGAACTTTGGCACTCTCAAGGGCTTGAACTTATTAAACGTCTTGGATACTACTATTTTGCAACAAAATTCCTCCCTATTACAGAAGCAGAGTTTTGTATAGTAGATATTGAAACAAATGGTTCAAAAATAGAAAAACATCAGATCATTGAGATAGCCGCAGTCAAAGTAAAAAACTCTAAGATCATAGACAGATTTGAATCTCTTGTACAATGTGAAAAAATCAACGAACATATTACCGATATTACGGGTATCAGGGTAGAAGACACCAAAGATGCACCCCCGATAGTAGAAGTTTTAGAAAAGTTCAAACTCTTTTTAGGTGATACTGTTTTTGTCGCTCATGATGTCAAGTTTGATTATAAATTCATCTCTTTATCATTAAAAAAATTTGGATTTTCTGCTTTACTCAATCGTTCTTTATGCTCTTTAGGACTTGCAGAGAGAACACTTCAATCTTATAGGTATGGTCTCTCTTACCTCAATGAATACTATGAACTTCACCCCGACGCTACACACCATAGAGCGATGTCTGATGTTATGACAACCTATAAACTTTTTGTAAAATCGTTAGAGAATTTGGATCCGAAGGTAAAAACTGTAGAAGAGTTGATCAAGTTTTCAAAAGAAGCAAAACGTCTAAAAAGACTCAAGCTTGATCCTCTTAGTGAAAAAGAGGAAGAGGAGTAAACTACTCCGAAAAAGCACCCATTCCGATAAGTTTATCGTAACGAGCTTGCATACGTTCCTCTTTTCCCATACTTTGAAGTACTTCAAGTTCACCGAGAAAATAGTCTGCCAATGCTTTAGCACTGCTCTCTTTGTCTCTATGTGCACCTATAAGTGGCTCATCAACAACTGCATCAATGAGATTGAGCTCTTTTAAATCTTCACTTGTGATCTTCATAGCATTTGTTGCATCTTCTGCTTTTGCTGGATCGTTCCATAAAATTGCTGAACACCCTTCTGGAGAGATAACACTAAATACAGAGTAACGCATCATAGCGAGTCTATCTGCCACACCTATTGCAAGTGCACCACCACTTCCACCTTCTCCAATAACTACAGAGATAGTTTCAGTATCTAACTCTGCAAGTTCAAGAAGATTACGTGCGATTGCTTCACTTTGGTTACGCTCTTCAGCACCAAGACCAGGATAAGCACCCGGAGTGTCTATGAGCATTAAAACAGGAATATTAAACTTTTCTGCCATCTTTGCAGCACGTAAAGCTTTTCTATACCCTTCGGGATGTGGCATACCAAAATTTCTTTTGAGTTTATTTTTTGTTCCACGCCCTTTTTGTTCACCGATAACCATCGTTTTTTGACCACCGATATAACCTAAATAGCAGATAATCGCGGCATCGTCACGAAAATGTCTATCACCGTGGATCTCATAATGATCACGCATAATAAGATTAATATAGTCAAGAGCGTAAGGTCTATCTTGATGACGTGCAAGTTGCAGTTTTTGATATGGAGAGAGGTTTTTAAAAGTTTTTGCCACCTCTTTATCTAGTGACTTTTGAAGAATCTCAACAGCATGTTCGTCATGACGAACTTGTGCTGCGATAATATCCTCTTGAATATTTTTGATCTTCTGTTCAAACTCTAAATAAGTAGCCAAATGTTATCCCTTACTATTTAGATTTTTTTGAAAATTAATACGCCGTTTGTTCCACCAAATCCAAACGAATTACTCATTACTACATTAAGCTCTGCTTTTCTTGCTTCATTTGGTACTACGTCAAGATCACAGTTTTCATCAGGAGTCTCATAGTTGATTGTCGGAGGAATAATTCCATCACGCATAGCCATAAGACAAGTAACTGCTTCGATCCCGCCAGCTGCACCAAGACAATGACCAATCTGCCCTTTAATAGAACTCATAGGTGGACAATTTTCTTTACCACCTAAAAGCTCTTTTACTGCCGCTGTTTCATTCTTATCATTGATTGGTGTACTAGTTCCGTGTGCATTTACATAATCAATTTTTGGTTCACCTGCCATTGTATAAGCAGCTTTCATAGCGCGAGCTGGGCCATCAAGACTTGGTGTTGTAATATGATTTGCATCACCGCTTTCACCAAAACCTATAAGCTCTCCATAGATCTGAGCACCACGAGCAACAGCATCATCGTATGTTTCTAAAATAAGTGCTGCTGCACCTTCACCCATAACAAAACCATCACGCTGAGCATCAAAAGGGCGTGAAGCTTTTTGAGGCTCATCGTTACGAGTAGAGAGTGCTTTCATCGAAGCAAAACCACCTATTCCAGCTCCTGTAATCGCAGACTCTGCCGCAACAACAAGCATTTTATCAGCTCCACCACAAATAATTGTTTTCGCTGCTTCACTGATTGCATGTGTCCCTGCTGCACAGGCTGTAACACTAGAGAGGTTTGGTCCCTTTACCCCATGTTCGATAGAGATAAACCCACCAAGCATATTTACCAATGCTGAGGGGATAAAAAATGGAGAGATTCTTCTTGGACCTCTTGTTTCAATGATAATTGAGTTTTTCTCAATAACAGGTAGACCACCGATTCCAGATGCTGCACTGATTCCAAAACGCTCCATATCTGTATCTTCAGGAATTTTTGCATCTGCCATAGCTTCTTGAGCCGCTTTTATTCCAAGGTGGATAAATCTATCTGCTTTTTTTACCTCTTTTGGATCCATAATTGTTGCAGGATCAAAATCTTTTACTTCACCTGCTATTTTTACACTGTAGCTTTCAGGTTCAAAAAGAGAGATAGTATCGATACCACATTTACCTTCGCAGATAGCTTTAAAAGCACTCTCTTTATCATTTCCTACTGAGTTTATCATTCCAATACCGGTAACTACTACTCTTTTCATATACAGTTCTCCAAAAATATATTAAATTAAACAATACTTATTATAAATAAGCACATCAATACGCAATGTTTATTTATAAGAAGTACTAAAATTCTGAGGCAAAAGCCTCAGTAATAAAGAAAATTATTTACTTTCGATATAGTCAACTACATCTTTAACAGTTTGAATTTTCTCTGCTTCATCATCAGGAATTTCGATATCAAATTTCTCTTCTAAAGCCATTACTAGTTCAACAACGTCAAGGCTGTCAGCACCTAAATCCTCAACGAATTTCGCATCTTCCTTCACTTCATCCGGACTAACGCTTAATTGTTCAACTACTACTTCTTTAATATCATCTAAAAGTGCCATTATAGCTCCTATGGTTTGTTATAAATTTGACGTAATTGTAGCATAAATAACTTAAGTTATATAAAAAAAGGCAGGAAAAAGCCCACCTACTGCTATGCCATATTCATTCCACCATTGACTTTAAGTGTCTCGCCAGTAATGTAGCTTGCATGGTCTGAAAGTAAAAATGCTGTTGCTTCAGCCACTTCTCGAGGCTCTCCAAAACGTCCCATTGGTACTTTTGAAGTAAAGTTTGCTTTGACTTCATCACTAAGAACATCTGTCATCTCAGTTGCTATAAAACCTGGAGTCAGTGTATTGTAACGAATACCGCTTGTTGCTGCTTCGATTGCAAAGCTTTTTGTCATCGCTATTACACCCCCTTTAGAAGCTGAATAGTTTGTTTGTCCCCCATTACCTGTCTCACCAACAATTGAAGCGATATTTACAACAGCCCCAAACTTTTTCTTACGCATCACTTTCATACTCTCTCTACAACCAATAAAGCATGATGTGAGATTTGCATTGATAACATTCATAAAATCTTCTATTTTCATACGCAATGCAAGTTTATCATTTGTAATCCCTGCATTGTTTACAAGATATGAGAGTTCTCCATCGCTATCAACTATAGTCTTAATAGCATCTACAAACGCTTCTTCATCGCTTACATCAAAACCGATTACTGCTGCTGTTCCACCTGCTGCTTCGATCTCTGCTTGGATCTTATCAGCTTCTGCCGCTCCACTTCTGTAGTTAATCCATACTTTTAGTCCAAACCCTGCAAGAGTTTTTGCGATCTCTGCACCTATACCACGACTTGAACCTGTTACTAATACATTTTTTCCTGAAAATTTCATCTACTTCCTTATCATTAAACTAAACTATGATCCATCTCAGATGGGATCTCTATATTCATAAGTTTTAAAACTGTTGGTGCTATATTGTTAAGTCCACCATTGTCCACTTTTGTAACACCATCTGCCATAACAAAACACCACACTTTTCCGACAGTATGGTTTGTTAAGGTATTGCCCTCATCATCTTTCATCTCTTCACAGTTTCCATGATCTGAGGTAAGTACAAGTGCATAGTCATTTTCTTTTGCTTTGGCAACAATACGTCCAAGCTGTGTATCTACTGCATTTACAGCCTGTTTTGCTGCTTCATAGTCACCTGTATGTCCTACCATATCTCCATTTGCAAAGTTTACAACGATAAAATCGTATGCATCATCCATCGCATTGAGAACTGCATCACCGACTTCAACAGAACTCATCTCTGGTTTTTCATCATAAGTTTTTACATTTGGAGAGGGGATCAAAACACGTGTTTCATTTTCAAAAGGCTCCTCAACACCTCCATTGAGAAAAAAAGTAACATGAGCGTACTTTTCAGTTTCAGCGGTGTGAAGTTGACGAAGACCTGCATTTGAGATCACCTCTGCCAAAGTATTTTTTGGAGCATCCTTTTTAAAAAGCACTGGATAAGAGAAGTTTTTATCATATTCTGTCATTGTGGCAATAGAGATTTTTGCATCTGTTCTTTGAAAATGCTTAAAGTTTTGATCTCCAAGAGCTGTTACCAATTCACGCATTCTATCACTTCTAAAGTTGATAGTTAAGATCCCATCACCATCTTCTAAACCCTCATAACCTTCAAAAGCTACAGGAGCGATAAACTCATCTGTCTCCTCTTTTGCATACGAACGTTTAATATATTCCGATATATCTTGTGAAGTTTGCGGTTGTGCTTTTGCCATAGCATTATACGCCGCTTCTATTCGCTCCCATCTATTGTCACGATCCATTGCGTAAAAGCGTCCTGAAACTGTTGCTATAGAGATCTGTTCATTACAATACTTTTGCACTTGTGCTACATACTTTTGTGCTGAAGTTGGTGAGACATCACGCCCATCAGTTATAAGATGTAAAAACACTTTTTTCCCTGTATCTGCTACAATTTTTGCCGCACCTAAGAGATGATCTAGATGTGAATGTACTCCACCATCACTCATTAAACCAATAATATGTACACGTTTTGATTTTTCAAGCAGATCTGTCAATACCTCATTGGACGCTAAAGTATTTTCACTCAAAGCAAGAGAGATCTTAACAAGGTCTTGATATAAAACACGACCGCTTCCGATACTCATATGACCCACTTCCGAATTTCCCATCTGCCCTTGAGGTAAGCCCACGCTTAAACCATAAGTATCTATCAATGAGTGTGGAACTTCCTTAAAAAGTGAATCATAGGTGGGTTTGGAAGCATTATAAAATGCATTGTCTTTTGTTTTAGGACTATACCCGATACCGTCTGTAATCACTAATAAAGCTTTTTTTGCCAAATTGTATCCCTTGTATAAAAATAACGCAATTGTACTCGTTTATTTATTTCAATCGGATAAAATCTCAACTTTACTTTAGAGAAGTCGCTTTTATTAATCTTATTTTATAAACAAACTCTCTATAATGGCGCTTTTACTTTAATACAAATAAATACCTATAGTTTTGAGGAATATTTTTGCTCTACTGGATCTACGAAACATTTAATGTACATATTTTAGGCTATATAACCATTCGTGCAGGTATAGCATTTTTTCTAGCTCTGTTTTTCACTTTACTTATGATGCCTCGCTTTCTTCGTTGGGCACAACGCACATCAAGTCACCAGCCGATCAACTCATGGGCACCTGATACCCATAAAGCAAAGTCAAAAACACCCACTATGGGTGGGATCGTTTTTATAGGTGCTACGATTCTTGCGTCTCTTTTGACGATCAAGTTTTCAAACCCTTTTGCTATTGGTGCTATTTTAACACTGGCTCTTTTTGTTTTGATAGGCTTTAAAGATGACTTTGCCAAGATCAAAAAAAATGAAAACCTCGCAGGGCTCAAAGCACGTACAAAACTTTTTTTACAAATAGCCGCTGCTCTTGTTATCTCTGTGTATATCTGCTTTTTTGCCGACTTTAACACAGAGTTATATGTACCTTTTTATAAAAAACCACTTTTTGATATGGGTATCTTTGCCCTTGCTCTATGGTGTCTAGTGATCGTGGCTACTTCAAATGCGGTCAACCTTACAGATGGACTTGATGGGCTTGCTACAGTTCCCTCTATCGCCGCACTTGCTTCTTTTAGTGTGATCATCTATATTACAGGACATGCTACACTTAGTGCGTATCTTCTTATGCCAAACTTTGATGTTGGAGAAGTTGCGATAGTTTCAAGCGCACTTATGGGTGCTCTCGCAGGTTTTTTATGGTACAACTGCCACCCTGCAGAAGTTTTCATGGGAGATAGTGGTTCTTTAACTATTGGCGCATTTTTAGGCTACTTAGCTGTGATCTCTAAGAGTGAATTTCTTTTATTACTTATAGGTTCTATCTTTGTTATAGAAACTCTGTCAGTGATCTTACAGGTTGCTAGTTTTAAATTTCGTAACAAAAGAGTCTTTTTAATGGCACCTATTCATCACCACTTTGAGATGAAAAAATGGGCAGAAAACAAGATCATTGTTCGTTTTTGGATCATTGCAGTTCTTTCAAATCTTATTGCTCTTTTTACCTTAAAGATCCGCTGATGCAACGTATCTCTCTTTTTGGTTATGGAAAAACTACACAAGCACTTTGTAAGAACTTCCCTTTAGAACAGGTGATCTTCTATGACGATAAAGTACATAAGCCTTTTAAAGATGAGTATGGCTATCGCGTCTACCCCTCAAGTGATTTTATAGCAGAATATTCAGATCTAGAGATCCCATCACCTGGGATCCCACCCTATAACCCACTTATTCAAAAAGCGAAGAACATTCAAAGTGATTATGACTTTTTTGCAAATATGATGCCCCCAAATATCTGGATCAGTGGTACAAATGGAAAAACAACTACTACACAGATGATGCAACACCTTCTTGCAGATAAAGGTTCTGTAATGGGAGGGAATATTGGAACACCACTTGCCGAGCTTAACCCTCAAGCTTTTCTTTGGATCTTAGAGACAAGTTCTTTTACGATGCACTATACAAATATCGCAACTCCTAGTATCTATATTCTTTTACCACTCAGCCCCGATCATCTGAGTTGGCATGGTGATATGGATGCTTATATTCAAGCAAAACTCAAACCTCTTTACACGATGCAAGAGGGGGAAATAGCGATCATCCCAAAAGCCTATGAAAATACTCCTACAAATGCTTCTCTTATTTGTTATAGCAGTGATGAAGAGCTTGCCAATATATTTGGTATAGATCTTCAAACAATCAAATTTAAAGGGGCTTTTTTAACTGATGCCCTCCTCGCTATGGCAGTAGATAAAATTCTCTTTGATAGGGTTTCGTATGAGAAGATAAATAGCTTTGTACTCGACCCACATAGACAAGAGGAGCTAAGAGATACTCATAATCGTCTTTGGGTAAATGATACAAAAGCAACCAATATAGATGCAACACTAGCAGCTCTTCAACGTTATAAAGACTCTTATATTCACCTCATTTTAGGGGGTGATGACAAAGGGGTAGACCTCTCAGAACTTTTTGAGTATCTTGCTAATAAAAAACTCTCTATCTATGCCATAGGTGCGAATAAAGAAAAGATCATGCAACTTGCAAGTACTTACAATGTAGCAAGCACTCTTTGCCACACACTAGAAAAAGCTGTTCACTCTATCAATAAAGTAATGGTTCAAGGGGACATTGCCCTCCTCTCTCCTGCCGCCGCTAGTTTAGATCAATTTAGCTCGTATGCACAAAGAGGTGATCTTTTTAAAGAGTGTGTTGTAAACATAAGCTAACTTTCAGCCCATCAAAGATATACTTTCGACCTCTAAAAGATGGCCTGTTAGCTCAGTCGGTAGAGCAAGTGACTGAAAATCACTGTGTCCTTGGTTCGATTCCGAGACAGGCCACCACTTTTACAAACTTTTCTTTGGCCAATTAGCTCAGTCGGTAGAGCAAGTGACTGAAAATCACTGTGTCCTTGGTTCGATTCCGAGATTGGCCACCACTCCATAAATACCTTTATCTTTATCTCATTAAATTTTCTTGATCTAATCAGTGTAAACAAATAAATAATTTGCTATACTTTCACTCCACAATGGGGCTGACCTGGTTTCGACGGGATCTGGTAGCTTTTAGTTGCATGTCGGACTGAGCACTTCCGTTACACGGCTCACTTGCAATAAATGCAAACAATACAAATTATCGCCCAGCTTTAGCAGTAGCTTAAGTTTTAACCCCTCATAAGAGGAGGGCTGCTTCACCTGTTGACTCTAGATAGGCAGGATTCGAAGTATAACCCTTATGTAGATATATTTTGTGTAGGCCTCATACACAAAACGAAACCCAGAGGATCGTCTTGTGTAGCTTTGCAAGTTGTGTGAAGCAAGATTAAATTTAAACGGCTTTTCTAAACATGTAGACGCTAGGAGTAGCTAGGTTTCGGACTGGAGTTCGATTCTCCACAGCTCCACCAATAGTAAGCTTTATTCTAAAATATCAGGTTTACCTGTATGGTAGCCTTGAAGTTCATCGACACCAAGTTCTATACAAATATCCATAACTTCTTGATTATGCACAAACTCTGCTATTGTTTTCATACCTATCTCTTGGGAAAACTGAACGATTGTTGTTACAACTTTTCTTGCTTGTTCATCTTGATCTAGATTTTTTATAAGAGAACCATCGATCTTTAGATAATCTGGTTCTATATCCATGAGATGAGCAAAGTTTGAATAACCTGTTCCAAAGTCATCTATCGCTATTTTAGCACCTGCTGTTTTGAGTTTATCTATAAACTGACGTACTTTTTGCATCTCATAAAACTCATCTGTTTCTGTAAGTTCAAAAACGACCCTTTGTGGTTCAGGGAAATTCGCAAGTTCTTGTAATATAAAAGTTGCTGTATCATCATTTAAAATATCAAATGCACTAAGATTCAGTGACACACTCTGTTTTTTGTGTTCAAAGCATTGCAATGATTTTTGGATCATTCTCTTTGATATAGCATGATAGCTTTGTGTTTTTTTCGAGATCTCTAAAAAGAAAAATGGACTGATAAGCGTATCGCCTGAGCGCATTCGCACCAAAGCTTCATACTTATCTAGCTCCCCTGTTTTTGCATCCACTATAGGTTGATATACAGGTAAAATAGCATCATGTAAGAGAGCTTCTCTGATCTGCTTTGAGATAGCTATATTTTCACGCTGTTTCTCTTTTGTATCTTCTGCTTCAGTGTAAAGCACATAACTATTTTGCCCTTTTTTAGCATGCATAAGTGCCATATCTGCTGTCGCAAGTTGTTCATTTTGTTCAAGAGAGATTCCTGCATAAAGAGAGATATTTATATCTAGGTCATCTTCTATAATAATAGCTTCTTTTGAGATCTCATCAAGAATATTTTCCACTTGATTCACGATCAAGGACTCTTCTTGATGAAACTCTTTATAAAGATAAGCAAACTCATCACTCCCTAAACGGTAAGCTACTATATCTTCTTGATCTATATATCTCTTAAGTTTTTGTGCAAGCTTTTTTAAGATTAAGTTTCCTACATTAAAACCAAAGACATCATTGATCTGCTTAAATAGGCGTACATTAAAAAGTACAATTACAGAATCAGGATATCTTTTAAGATCTCTCATTAAAGCATTTCTATTTGGTAACTGTGTAAGCTCATCTGTATAGAGTTGCATAACAAGTTTATTTTCAAGTGCTTTATATTTTTGCTCTATCGTCTCACCCATAGCATATACATCATCGTTTATCTGCTTAAGAACATCTCCTTTTTGAAAAAGCTTTATATCACGATTGTTGTGCAGTACTCTAAAATCACGCTGTTTTAGTTTTTGTGTAACAGTAGAGATATAGTCTGCTTGTTTTACCATTTTTTGAAGTTTACGAGACATGATCAAATAGACTAAAAATGAAGCTACAAAAATGATCAAAAAGCTGTAAAAAACGCGGTTTGTAAAGTTAGTATAATAGTATTGGAAATCATTAAGTGTAAATATATACCCCATCACTTTTCCATTAAAGTCAATGATAGGGTATTTGTTCATGATATACTCTTTTCCATCAAGAGTGAGTTCAGAGATATCTTTCTCAAGATCTATAGAAGCAACACTCTCTTTAGAGATCGCAATAGTTTGTTCCGCTAGTATAAGCTCTCCAACTACAACTTTATTTTTTAAAAAAGCATTATAGTACTTCTCTCCCAATACCTGTGCTGCTTTTTGTGTATAGACTAAAAAAGCTTCATCACCCGTTCGTTTTTTAATAGCATCAGGAAGCCAATCTATCTTTTTACCCATAGAGAGACCACCTAACATCTTGTGTTCATTGTCTATAATAGGGTAAGTAGCTCTAAAACCAGGGTATGTTTTACACATCATTACATGTAAGCTTGATTTAAATGTAGATGTCACCCAATCAATATCAGTACGAACAGACTTTACATCTTTACCTAAAGATTTAAAATCTGAAAAGTTGACAAAAGAGATCGCAGGTGGCTTAAAAAAATGGATCTCATAAACAAGTTTTTCTGCTTTTAGTCTATTCCATATAGGGAGAATATGCTCTTTTATAATTTCTGGATCATCTTTTTTATAAGCTTCTTGTACTGTAGGATCTAGAGCTAATGCTGCAGAGAGAATATTTACACTTTGTTTATGATCTTCAGAGATATTATCAAAGATCTTTTTATTGGTCTCGTAACGACTTTTTTTCTCTTTATCAAAAGAGTATACAAACATATAACTTTCATTGACTGCAAAAAAAGCCAAAGCGATTGTTATAATTAAGACCGGAATTTTTTTTTGCAAATATTTGCTTGAGTTATATCTAAACATACTGTGAGTGTACATACTCCTTGCAAAATTTTTTCTTAATCGACTTTATAAACTCCTAAAATAAGGATAGTAGAGACTTTTTAGAGACTATTACTGTTTTTTTAATAATAAAAGCTTATTTCAATAAAAACTTTGCAAAATAAAAACCGCTTCCTGCCATGATTATAGTTCCAAAAGCATTAAGAGTAACATTTGCAAATGCTAAAAGAATATGTCCCCCTTGTAAAAGTAGCAAAGACTCTATGGCAAAAGTAGAATATGTAGTCAATGCACCCAAAAGACCTGTAGAGAGAAATGATTTTGCATGAAGCGAGAAAAAACTTGTATACATAAAGTAGGCTACTAAGATCCCCATTATAAAACTTCCAATGAGGTTTACACCTAATGTACCATAAGGGAGTTCATGCGAAAGTCTATGGGAGATCACTCCATTTAGATATGCACGGAGCACAGCGCCTAAAAAACCTCCACTACCTATGGCGAGGATTGTTTGCCAACTCATCGTCATAAACCTTCTGCATCTGTTTTCTTAAGTTTTTCAACCAATCAGGATCACTTTTATCTGCTATAAATGAAGGCAAATAGATCACCTTTACACACCCTGGTTTATAATAAAACTCTTTTATATTATAGTATTTTGCTGTTTGCATCAACACTATTGGCTGTACACGAAGTTCGTATTTATCTGCTACGATCTTTGCCCCTGACTTAAAGGGGAGCATTTTCCCAGTTGTAGAGCGAGTGCCTTCTGGAAAGATAGTGATCACTCTCCCTTTATCAATCCTGTCTTTTGCAGCTTTTAGCAATTTCACAAGAGATGTTTTACTCTCCCTCTCAACAGGAATGTCTTGAGGAAGTCTAAGTGCTAAACCAAAAAAAGGCATCTCAAAAAGCTCTTTTTTTGCTACCCACGCAAGGTCTCTTTTGCTGATAGCCTCCATAATGCCAATATCAAGATCACTTTGATGATTTAGTAAAAACATCTGTGTCTGTGGATCTTCTTCACCCTCGATCTCTACTGTATAAAAAGTGCTTAAACGTATGATCCATGCCGCTATTTTTTGGGGAAGTGGTTTAGGTACAAAGTGAAATATTAGTATCATTATCGCTAAAGCGCTAAAGATAATTATTGTAGCAAATAACCAACTAATATGTGCAAATATTTTCATTCTCTACCCATCCGATCTTCTCATTATCGAGTTTAACTTTCATATACCCTTTTATACTACCCTCTTTTTGTAAAAACATTCTTTTTGTTGTTGTTTCAAAAATCGTACCATTTTTTAAAGGTAAGAGATAAATATTTGTTCCTTTTTCAATACAAATATCTTTTGTAGGCATCATAATCACAACTATATACGCAAGAGGAAAGATCAATAAAATCAGATAAATATACTTTCTTCTCCAAATAAAGATAACAAGAGCAAGCAAAAGCACACCTAAAGCTATCGCTAGTTTGATCTGCTCTTTTGACTGATCTGTTGGTTTAAGATCTGTTTGTGTAACTACACTGTCTTCCTCAACTATAATAGGAAGAGCAACTTGTAAAAAATCATTTGTATGCAGATTAAAATAGGAAAAACTTAAGTTTTCTATCTTTTTATCTATCACTGCATAGTAGGTTATACGTGCTTCAACATGATCACCTGAAATAGACTCTATACCCTGTTTTTCTATACCTTCTAACTTGAATGCACCTAGATCTGAATTAAATGCCCTTGCTACAAAGATTACAATATTATGCTCACTATCATAACTAGATGTTTTGTATTCCATTAACTCAAAAGAGTTTGCTATCACATGAGCAAAGTTTTTACGTGGATTAAGACTTATGATATTAAGAGTCTCTCCAGTGAGAAGAGTTGTGTTGTATGTATCGTATGTATCGGTAACAAGTTTAGCTTCAAAATCTGGAAGCTTGGCATTTTCACTTTTTGCTATAAAATAAAATGTATCAAAAAGATATTTAGAACTTTGTCGTCTCTCAGGAATTTCACTAAGAACTTCAAGCCCTCTAAAGTTGGAGAGACTATAACTTACATCTATGTAGTCACGTACAGTAGAGAGGGTTTTAATAGTAACAGAAAAAACCTCCCCTTTTATTACTCTTTTTGGAATCTCTTCATAACTAAGATAAAGAACCTTTTGCTGCTCTTCTTGAACTAAAGTGCTATTTTCCTCAGTTGCAAAAAATGAGTTAGCACTCAATGAGTAAAAGAGTAGCAAAAACAAAAAGAGTAAAAGTCTCACGCTTTAAAAAATCCTTGAAGCATCTTTACTCCATCATCAGATCCAAGTACTTGTTCCATAGCACGCTCAGGGTGTGGCATAAGACCGAAAACATTTTTTTCTTTATTACAGATCCCTGCAATTGAATCTACACTTCCATTAGGGTTAGAGATTTGCCCTTGTGCATCTGAATACTGAAGAAGCACTTGATTGTTTGCGTAGAGCTCTTTTAAACCCTCTTGATCTATGTAGTAGTTCCCATCATGATGTGCAATTGGAACGTTAACAACTGTTTCTTTATCAAGTTCTTGTAAAAAAGCATTGTCATTATTTACTACTTTGAGTGTGTGATGTTTAGAGATAAAATGAAGGTGTTCATTGCGCTTTAAAGCTCCAGGAAGAAGCCCAGTCTCTGTAAGAACTTGAAAACCGTTACAGATCCCAAGAACCTTTCCCCCTTTAGCTGCATACTCTTTAAGAGCTTTCATTACAGGACTAAACTTTGCAATAGCACCACTACGAAGATAATCTCCATAGCTAAATCCACCTGCTACGACCAAGAGATCAGTATCAGCAGGAACAGACTCCGCTTTATGCCATAAGATCTCTGTTTTTGCACCTAATTTTTCAAAAGCATACTGTGTATCATACTCACAATTGGTACCAGGAAATTGTAAAATCGTTACTTTCATTAGATAAGCTCGATCTCATAATCTTCGATAACAGTGTTTGCCAAAAGCTCTTCACACATCTTTTCAACATCTGCTTTTGCTTTTGCAGTATCACTTTCATCAAGTTCAAGAATAATTTGCTTTCCTACACGTACATCTTTTACACTATCAAAATGTAAAGAACCAAGTGCATGGTGTACAGCTTTACCTTGAGAGTCTAAAACACCCGCTTTAAGAGATACATTTACTATTGCTTTCATCGATACTACTTTCCTAAAATTCTGTTTAATACTTCTTCATAAGCCACTTTAAGCCCACCTAAACCTTGACGGAATCTATCTTTATCCATCTTTTCACCACTTTTTACATCCCAAAAGCGGCAATTATCAGGACTGATCTCATCTACTAAAATAATATTACCATCTGTATCTTTTCCAAACTCTAGTTTAAAATCTACAAGATTTAAACCTTTTTCATGAAAATACGGTTTTAAAATATCATTGATCTCTCTTGCTACACGGCGCATCTTATCAAGTTCATCTTGATACTCTACAAGTTCTAAAATGAGGGCATGTTGATCATTAAGTTTAGGATCACCCAATTCATCGTTCTTATAATCAAACTCAACTAAAGTGAAAGGAAGAACCTTGCCATCTTCGATTCCAAGATTTCTAGAGAGGCTTCCCGTAGCGATATTACGAACAATAACTTCGATTAAAATCACATCTGCTTTTTTATGAAGCATATGGTTGTCATCAAGCATTTTTACAAAGTGTGTTTTGATCCCGCTTGCTTCAAGTAGTTTAAACAACTCTGTTGAGATCTTGTTGTTAAGTGCACCTTTTCCAGCTTCACTTGATTTCTTTTCACCATTAAAAGCTGTTAAGTCATCTTTAAACTCTGAAATAACTAAGTTTGGATCATCTGTTAAGAACAACTTTTTTGCTTTGCCTTCGTAGAGAAGCTCTCTTTTTTCCATCTTTTGACTATCCTTTTACTATGATTAATGCTCTTGTTATATCAACTGCCTCTTTGAGTTGTATATCTTTTTGCATATCTTGTATCGTAATTATATCTTTTTTCTCATCTTTTTTAGCTTTGTCTGCTTCTGCTTTTAGATCTTTATTAGATTTTTTATCTGTTTCATCAAGCTTATTTAGCTCTTGTTTTAGATGTTTTTTCAGATCAGCTTCTTTAATAGCAAACTCATTTTCTTCACTTGTAACTTCACCAGGAAGCACATGAATATCAGGTTTTACACCTACTGCTTGTATTGTTTTACCACTTGGAAGATAGTAGCGTGCAATAGTTAATTTAATTGCTTCTTCATCATTAATAGGAAGAATAACTTGTACACTCCCTTTTCCAAAAGTATTTTCCCCAATAATTACAGCTCTTTTATGATCTTGAAGTGCTCCACTTACGATCTCAGAAGCACTTGCACTTCCTGCATTCACTAAAACAACTACAGGTACATCTGTTATTGTTGCACTTTTACTTGCTTCATAAACCTTATTATCACTCTCTTTACGCCCTTTTTGTGAAACAATATCACCCTTATCTACGAAAAGATCCACCAAACCTACTGCTTGGTCTAAAAGGCCACCTGGATTATTACGAAGATCTAAAACGATCCCTTTTGTCATCTCTTTGTGTTTTTTGATCGCTTCAGCAACGTCTGCTACAACTTTTTTATCAAAATTAGTGATACGAATATAGAGCATATCTTCGCCAATAGTTTTTGAATATACAGATTCTATAGTAATAATATCACGTACGATATTCATTGTCAGTGGTTTTACTTCACCTTGACGCACTACAGCTAGTTCGATAGGATCACCTGGTTTTCCTCTCATTTTTGAAACAGCTTCATCTATGGTCATATTAATAGTTGACTGATTATCAATTTTTAAAATAATATCCCCTGCTTTCATCCCAGCTTTATCAGCTGGAGTCCCTTCAATTGGAGCTATTACTGTTAAAGCACCATCACGCATTCCCACCGTGATCCCCAAGCCTCCAAACTCTCCATTTGTTTGCACTGTTAATTTTTTATAATCTTTTTTTGTAAGATAACTTGAGTGAGCATCAAGATTACTCAGCATCCCTTGGAGTGATTTATCCATCAACTCTTCAATAGTAAGATCATCAACATTGTATTGTTCAACAATACTGATAACTTTTGTAAACTTTGCAAGTGACTCTAAGCGTGAAGCCTCTTTTGCATACTCTTGTGTTGGTCCCTGTGATGCAAAAGCTGTTGAGACAAACATTGCCATAGCAATCGCTACAGAGAAAAAACCGAATGTGATATATTTTTTATTTTTCATAAGTGTATTTCCATCAATAATTTTACGACGTAATTATAGTTAAAAGTGGTTTAAATAACAAATTTATATTCTTTTTGTATAATTGTGCAAACTATTAAAGGACTCTTTTTGAAAAACATTGTTTTAATCGGGTTTATGGGTGTCGGAAAAGGGACAATAGCTCGCGAACTTATTAAACACTCTGAGTACATCGCGCTCGATACAGATGATCTTATAGAGAGTATGGAAAACTGTAAGGTTAAAGCGATCTTTGAAGCAGAGGGAGAAGAGTATTTTAGAGTCCTTGAACGTAAAGTCGCAGAGTGGCTTCAAGAGAGTGTTAAAAACACTCTTATCTCTACAGGTGGTGGTTTTTACAAAGTAAAAAACCTCAAAAAAATTGGTACAGTTGTTCTTTTGGACTCCCCTTTTGAATCAATTCTTAGAAGGATTCATGAACATCCTAATGCAAAGAAAAAGCTCAAAAAACGTCCTTTACTTTCTGATCTCAAAAAAGCAAAAATGCTTTATAATGAAAGACGACCACAGTATCTTGAACTCGCAGATATTGTTATTGATGTAACAGATAAGTCTGCACTTGAATGTTCTCAAGAAATTTTAAAAAAGGTTAAAGACAATGATTAAATTCTTTCTTGTGTTTTCTATGACACTTTTTACTTCACTTATGGCATCTCAACTCCAATGGGCAGATGATTTAAAATCAGGTATTGCACAAGCAACAAAACAAAATAAACCTATACTTTTCATCTATTCGAGTCATAACTGCCAGTATTGTGTACAGTTAGAAGAACAAGCACTCAGTGATCAAAAAGTGATAGAATCACTTAATAAAGATTTTGTATCTGTTATCGCGTATGCTGATGAGCAAGACTATGTACCGCAGGAGCTTTGGAGACCAGGTACTCCTACAATTTGGTTTTTAGACCCTTCTGGACGTTCTCTTATTAAAGATCCAATTATGGGAGCTATAGATCCAGAGAGTTTTGGAAAAATTCTTGATGTTGTTACAAGAGAATTTGAAGCTGTAATGGAGGCAAGAAAATAAAATGATCTTTACAAACTCAAATGCTGCAAACTTTCAAGAGCTTTTTGAAGAGCTTTTAGGAAGAGGTAAAATGGATATTGCACAAGTGAGTGCAATTGTAGGCAATATTATAGATGAGATCAAAACAGATAAAAATCAAGCACTAAAAGAGCATATCTCTAAGTTTGACAAATGGGCACCACAAACAGATGAAGATCTAAAGATCTCTACTGAGTCTATGCAAAAAGCTTATGATTCTATTGATACAAAACTAAAAGATGCGCTCCACCTCTCATACGATCGTATCAAAGCATACCATCAAAAACAAAAACCAAAATCGTGGTTTGACAATGAAGCTAATGGAACTATTTTAGGACAAAAAGTGACCCCTGTTGATAGTGCTGGACTTTATATTCCAGGGGGAAAAGCTGCCTATCCTTCCTCACTGCTTATGAATGTGATTCCTGCTCAGGTTGCAGGAGTTGAGCAGATTGTTGTATGTACACCGACACCTGAAAATGAGCCAAATGAACTTTTGCTTGCCGCATGCCACCTTTGTGGAGTAAGTGAAGTGTATAAAGTTGGAGGAGCAAGTGCAATAGCAGCAATGGCGTATGGAACAGAGACGATCCCTAAAGTTGATGTCATCACAGGACCTGGAAATATTTTCGTAGCGACTGCAAAAAAAATGGTTTTTGGAGATGTACATATTGATATGATCGCAGGTCCAAGTGAGATTGGAATTCTAGCTGATGAGAGTGCAAACGCAAACCACTTGGCTGTAGATCTTCTCTCTCAAGCTGAACATGATGAGATGGCAAGTTCTATCTTAATCACACCATCACAAAAACTTGCAGATGCAGTAAAAGTCGAGATAGAAGAGTGGCTTTGCAAACTTTCTCGTGAAGAGATCGCTCGCAAATCTATCGAGGAGCGTGGAGCGATCATTGTAACAAAAGATATGCAAGAGGCTATTGATCTTATGAATCAAATCGCTCCAGAACACTTAGAGGTAGCTACTGATAATCCTTTTGAACTACTCCCTTTTATCAAACATGCAGGAGCTATATTTTTAGGACACTATACTCCTGAAGCTATTGGTGATTATGTAGCAGGTCCAAACCATACACTTCCTACTGGAGGAACTGCAAAATTCTACTCTCCTCTTGGAGTAGATAACTTTATGAAAAAAAGCTCTATTATCTCTTTTAGTAAAAAAGCGATAAATGAGATTGGTGCTGAATGTGCACTTATTGCCAACACTGAAGGTCTCACAGCACATGAAGCTTCAGTTTGTGTGCGTTTAGACAACAAATAAAACTTTTCACATCCCTTAACGGGGTGTAACACCTAATTTTATTTTATAAGAATTTTCTATAGTTATCTGTGTTAAGTTACTCCTATCACAAAAATTTGAAACTAAAGGAAAACAGATGTTACATCCAGCAATAGCTCACTTTGCAATCTCATTACCGATAATTACCCTCGTTTTAGGTTTGGCCTATATATATAAGCCTTCAGAACTTATGTCAAAACTATCAACCCGTTTTATGTTAGTTGCTACTCTTTTTGTTATCGCTGCATATTTTTCAGGAAAAGCAGATGCAGGAGAAGTTTTTTCAGGACTTACACCAGCGGGTCAAGAAGCGCTTAAAACACATGCAGGTTCTGCTCTTTATCTTATTGCAGGTATGGTCATCGCAACTCTTTTAAAGTTTTTTGGCTGTATGAAAAAGAAATTTGTTTTTGAAGCTATCGCTATTGCAATAGTTGCAATTACATGTGCAGGTATTCTGTATCAAGGAAAAACAGGTGGAGAAGTTACATATACACATGGTGCTAATGTTCAAAATCATGCTGATGGTATGACATGTATTGATGATCCTGAATTTTATCTCGAGATGATGGAATAATATCTTTAACACTTAGGGTATGGATCTCTTATATGCTCCATATTCTAAGCAAAAAACACTCCCCTTTATTTAAATAAATATAAGTTTTTCATATTTACTCACCTCTTAAAAATTTTATCAAAATATTATCACTTCTATATAATAAATTAAGTTTACTTAGATAAGATTTTCCCTAGTAAAAGTGCCGCAAATGCTTTGCATAAGGGCTTCTTTTGATACTAATAAACTCAAGTTATAAATCTAAAATTTGCCATTGATTTAGGCTAAAGGAGAATATATGCAATTAGGCTTCCTAGTTGATTTGCATCTGTGTATGGGATGTAAAGGGTGTGAAATCGCATGTAAAGTGGAAAATCAAGTTCCATTGAGTACATGGAGACTTCGCGTAAAATATGTAGATGTGGGAACCTTCCCCGAAACGAAAAGAACATTTACACCTCTAAGATGTAACCACTGTGAAAATGCTCCTTGTGAGCGTATCTGTCCAGTAAGTGCCTTACATTATCTTGATAATGGGATTGTAAATATTGATAAAGAGCGCTGTATTGGTTGTGCAGGGTGTGTTATGGCATGTCCTTATGGAGCGATCTATATTGATCCTCAAACACAAACAGCTGATAAGTGTACATACTGTGCACACCGTGTAGCTTCTTCAATGATGCCAGCATGTGTTGTAGCATGTCCTGTTCAAGCAAATATCTTTGGTGATTTAGATGATCCAACATCAAATATCTCTAAATATATTCAAAAAAATCAAGGGAATGTTCAAGTACGTAAGCCAGAAAAAGGAACAAATCCTCATCACTTCTATGTAAATGGTGGCAATGTAACATTGAATCCTCTTGCTTCACATAGACCTGATGGACACTCTTTGTTCAATGATATCACAACACTTCCAGTAGGAGGGCATCACTAATGGCAGCACATGAAATTTTAACAGCAACAAATGCTGTAGTAACTTTGGATGTAGCGATCCCTGGAACCGTTTGGCCTTGGCTTGTTACAATGAATATGTGGGCAAAAAGTATTGGTACTGGTGTAATTTTTATGCTATTTTTGCTGCTTAGAAAACATCCTGAACAAGCGGGAAGTCTTCGTTTTCCGACAACAGTTGTATCGATAATCTTTATCCATATTTTCTTACTCTTTACACTGGCAGATCTTCATCAGCCATTTAGAATGTGGCATATCTTTTTCCACCCTCACTGGACTTCTGCTATTACAGTTGGTGCTTGGATGGCTACAATTTTTGTTGGTCTTCTCTTTTTACTTGCATTTTTATCTTTTATCAAAAAAGACAATGCAGCGTTTGATAAGACACTTACTTGGGTTACACTTTTAGCTATCCCTGTAACAATGTATACAGCAGCACTTATGTCTCAATGTACAGCACGCGAACTTTGGCAGATGCCAACAGAAACTGCACAGATGATCCTTGCAGCACTTTTAGCTGGTTCTGCGACAATGATCCTTATGGGTGGTTCGAAACTTGGTGATGAAGCGAAGAAAACTCTAGGTGTTGTTTTAGGTCTTAGTGCATTTATGTCATTTACACTCTATATGGCAGAGTATATTTTTGGACCAATGAAAGCAGAAGAGGTAGCAGCTGTACTAGAGTATATCAAAGGTGATGGTGAATATACTGTAATGTTCTGGTTAGGACAATGGGTAGCATATCTTTTACCAATGCTGTTTGTTCTACTAAGCCGTGCAAGCAAATCAGAAGCTATTTTAAAACTTGCAGCGATTTTAGCGCTAGTAGGTCTGTGGGTTGTTAAACATGTATGGTTAATGATTCCACAATTATTACCAATGAGTTAGGGAGAGAATTGAATGTATTTACAAAGTAGAAGAACATTTTTAAAAGGTGCTGCATTTACTGTTGCTGGTGCCGCTATTGCAAAAGGTGTTTTTACAACAGACGCACTTGCTGAATCTGTAAGCGATAGTAAGTTTACAAATACTCCAGACTCACTCTCTTTTTATCCGCCAATGGAAGAGTGGGCTGATTTTAAAGAGCTTGATGGAGATGATTGGAAAAGAGGAGGGATCGATCGCAAAGGTGTAAGAAGCGAGAGTAACCCTGATGGTATAGAAGTAAATGACTATATGATCGTTCCAACTGCATGTTCAAACTGTGAAGCATCTTGTGGTCTTACTGCATGGATCGATAAGAAATCTTTCACTGTTAAAAAATATATGGGGAATCCACTTCATGGTGCAAGCCGTGGACGTAACTGTGCAAAAGGGTATGCGACACAATCACAAATGTATGATCCAGATCGTATAGCATTCCCACTTAAACGTGCTGAGGGTTCAGCTCGTGGTGAAGGTAAATGGGTACGTACAACGTGGGATGAAGCGATGACTACTATCGGTAAAAAGATGGGTGAGACACTTGCAAAAGGTGATGAGCTTTCTAAAAAATCTGTAATGTTTCATGTTGGGCGTCCAAATGAGAACGGATTTACTGGAAAAGTTTGGCATACTCTTGGTGTAGATTCTTTTAATTCGCATACGAACATCTGTTCATCTAATGGTCGTACACCTACAATCCAATGGGCAAATGATGATAGAACATCTCCAGACTGGGCAAATGCGAAATTAGTTTTCCTTAACTCTTCACACGCTGCAGATGCTGGTCACTACTTCCAACAATCAGCATCATTTATTGCAGATGCAAGAGCAAAAGGTGCAAAACTTGTTGTTATGGACCCACGTATGTCAAACTCTGCTGGTATGGCAGATCTTTGGATAGCAGCATGGCCAGGGACAGAACCTGCTATTTATCTCTATCTTGCACAAAGAATTCTTAACGAGAATCAAGTAGATAAAAAGTTTGTAAAAAAATGGCTTAACTGGGAAAACTTCCTTGATAATGAAAAATATCTTGAGTTTATGGTTGAAAAAGGCTATATCTCTAAAAAGCCTAAAGGGAAAGATTTTGATACTTTTATTGAAGTTCTAAAAGAGCTTTACTCACCTTATACACTTGAGTATACAGTAAAAGAAACTCACGTTCCTGCTTATAAACTTGAAGCACTCTATGATATGTTCATTTGGGCTGGAGAGTCTGTATCTTCTTACTTCTGGCGTGCAACTGCTGCAGGTAACCGTGGTGGATGGATGAGTGGACGTACTGGATACTTACCACTGGCATTACGCGGAGCTATCGGACCTGAGGGTGGTACATTTTTCCACCACTGGCATGTTATCTCTGTAGCTGGAAAAGGTGGAAGTGCTACTGTTGGTCAAGGTATGCGTGGGTCTAAGATCCCTAAAGTAGATGTATACAATGAACTTACTTGGCCACCTGAATGGCCTCTCTCTACTTATGAGCTCTCTTACCTTCTTCCACACCTCTTAAGTGATAAAGAGTGGCAGAAAAAATGGAAAGACAGAGGACTCAATGTTCCTGAAAAACTCTCAGTTTGGATCCCTCGTATGTATAACCCTGTTTGGATCAATCCAGATGGCTTTAGATGGCTTGATACGATTAAAGATGAGTCAAAAATGGAACTTACTATGAACCTCTCTCCTGTATGGTCAGAGACAAACTGGTATGTTGATTATATATTACCTGTAGGACTTGCAGGGGAGCGTCATGACCAACACTCAGAAGCGACAATGCCTGCACGTTGGACATCATTCCGTCAACCAGTTATGCGTGTAGCACTTGAAAAAATGGGTTGGAAACCTAAAAATCCTAACCGTGCAACACTTGAAGCGCATATTAAAGCTGGTCTTGGTGAAGTTTGGGAAGAGAATGAGTTCTGGTTTGATATGTGTGTAAACTACATAGATCCAACTGGTAAACTTGGTATCAAAAAGATGTGGGAATCTAAAAAGAACCCTGGGAAACCTGTTACTATTTCTGAGTGGTATGATGCAGCATTTGGTGATAACTTACCAAACCTTAAAGCAACTGCTACAAAAGATCCAAGATATAAAAATGCTGAATTCCCAGTTTACGAATATATGCGTGATCATGGTGCATGGACAGAAGAAACGAAAATCTACTCTGCACAAGAGCGTGAGATCAAAGATGATGGCAAGCACTATATTTCACATGGTCATAAATATGATAAAGCACATTGTCATATTGATAAACGCACTGGTGTTATTACTGCTGAATCACATGGAAAGAAAAAATCTATCGGTATTGAGATCGATGGGAAGAAAATGGAAGGTTTTGCGACACTTGACAAAAAACTTGACTTCTTCTGTGAATGGCTTGCTGAAGATTGGAAATGGCCTGAGTACTCTATTCCATTCTATCCAAGAACACAAAAAGAGAAAGAGGCTATGCCACATATCGTTTCGCATGTAAACCATATGTATATGAAAGAGGAAAACTCGTATGCACTCAATACAGTATTTCGTCTTCCGTATAATATCCATACACGTTCAGCAAACTCGAAACACCTTATGGAGATCTCACAAAACCACGATCCAATCTGGATCTCAACAAAAGATGCACAACGTCAAGGGTTTAAACGTGGTGATGCAATCCGCGTAAGAATTGTAGATAGTGTATCTGGTCTAGAGTCTGGTTACTTTGTAGCTATGGCTGTTCCAACTGAGGGTGTACTACCTGGTACACTTGCATGTTCACACCATGGTGGTCGCTGGAAACTTAAAAATTCTGTGTCAATTCCAAATGGTGTAACTGATGGAAAAGTTGATGCACAACCTATTGCACGCAATATGAATGATCCTGAGTTTATGAAGCACTCACCTGAAAATGCAGGAAAAGAGGGAGCACAGATCAAGATCGAAGACTATAGCGGAACTACAGGTATGAATAGCTTTGGTGTTCCAACAGCTGAACTTCAAATGGATGGAAAAGAGGGTAAACTCACTTATGTAGAGGGTATCGTTCCATTTAAATCTGAAAGATTTGCAGACTACAATAAAGATAGTGGAAACATCTGGTGGGATGGTTTAAGCGGTTCTTGGCAAAATGCTGTAGCACCTGCACACCCAGACCCTATCTCTGGTATGCATTGTTGGCACCAAAAAGTTATCTTAGAGCCTGCGCAAACTGGTGATAAGATCGGTGATATCTATGTAAACTATGAAAATAACTTTAAAACCTACCAAGCTTGGAGAGATGAACTTACACGCGGACTTGATGAAAATTCAACGATCCGTCGTCCAAGACATATTAAACGCCCTTGGGTACCACTCTCTGATAAAGCGTATGCAGTAAACTTTAAAAAATAGTTTCTTTTTAAAACGCTTTGAGTTGCACTTTTGTGCAACTCACCTCTTTATTTCCCCATTTTTACTTTTTCTCAGATAAAATAGCATCAAAATATTATATAAGTTAGGTTTGTTCATGCAAGAGAAAGTTAAATCATTAGTCGAATGTAAACGTTTTCAAAACTTTATTATGTTTCTTATTATACTCAATGGCATCACTATGGGTTTAGAAACATCCAAAGAGATAAAAGCTAACTTTGGTGCAATTATAGCCTCTTTTGATATCTTCGTTATCACTGTATTTACTATAGAGGTTATACTGCGTATCTATGCACATCAAAAAGCATTTTTTAAAGATAGTTGGAGTCTTTTTGACTTTACTATAGTTGCGATATCTCTTGTTCCTTCAAGTGCAGGTTTTGAGATCTTAAGAATTTTACGTGTGTTTCGTCTCTTTAGACTTATTACAGTTGTGCCTCAAATGCGTAAAATTGTCTCTGCACTTTTAAGTGTTATTCCAGGTATGGCTTCTATCGCTGCGTTAATGCTTCTATTTTTTTATGTCTTTGCCATCATGGCAAATAATCTTTATGCAGAGACTTTTCCTCAATGGTTTGGAACTTTAGGAGAGAGCTTTTATACTCTTTTTCAAGTTATGACTTTAGAATCATGGTCTATGGGGATCGTACGCCCTATTTTAGAGCAACATCCTTACGCTTGGCTCTTTTTTATCCCTTTTATCTTTGTTGTCACCTTTATTATGGTAAACCTGATTGTTGCGATTGTTGTAGATGCAATGAATGAGATCCATGCGAGTGAAGAAGCGCATATCATTGAAGAGGTTCAACATGTTGAAAATCAAACACATCAAGAACTTCAACAATTACGTGCCGAGATTCAAGAACTTAAAGTACTTCTTTTGAAAAACTCTAAAGATTAGCCCACCATAAACGTAAATACATACCAAGAAGAGAGGTATAGCCAACATCTGAAAAGATATGCTCTTGTTTTTTGTTATAAATAAAACTTGTAGGAAAACCACTTACAAGATATTTGCGTGCATATCTCCCCTCTGCATCATTGAGTACACGAAATGTATACCCTTGCTCTTGCATAAAGTTTTGCAGCTCTTGGTTTGAACCTGATTTTACAGCAATTGTAAGCACTTCAAAATGTTTTGAAAGGTATTCAATCGTATCTGCTTCAACCCTACAAGTGGGACACCATGTAGCCCAAAAATGAATAAGCAGTGGTTTGGTAGTATCTACACTATAATGTTCATTATCTATCAGAGTAAAATGATACTCTTGCAATGGCTCTTTATTGAGATCCATACTCCGATATAAACTTAAAAGATTGGCAAAAAGTATCATCACTACACTAAAAAGTACTATCTCTTTTGCATAGTGTTTCATTTTTTCTTTCATAACACACTCTCCACTAAACTTTCTATTAATTGTACACTTTTAACATTCAATAGAGTCATAAATTGCTACAATTACCGTTATTTTTATCAAAGGACTTTTATGAAATATATAGCATTATCATTAGCAGCACTTCTTTTTACAGGTTGTTCTATAAACTCTCAAAAAACTATGCCACCATCTAGCAAAGAACAAAAAGAACATAAACATGAACACGAAAATAAAGCACCTGCAAAACATATCGCACTTCCATTTCAAGCTGTAGATGAGAAAGATGCAATACTACTTCAAAGCGGTAAAGAGAAGCGTTATTGCGCACGATGTGGTATGGACCTCGTTCGTTTTTATAAAACTTCTCATGCAGCCGAGCATAATGGAAAACAGTACCAATACTGCTCTATTCATTGTCTCGAAGAGCATTTAGCAGAGGGAGTAACACTTAAAAATCCAAAAGTAGTTGATGTAAGCTCTTTAAAATTTATCTCTGTTGTAGATGCGATCTATGTCGTAGGAAGTAAAAAAAGGGGTACTATGAGTAAAGTAAGCAAATATGCCTTTGCTACCCTAGAAGCCGCAAAAGAGTTTCAAAAAAAATATGGTGGAGAGATTATGAATTTTAGTGCTGCTCGTCAAAAAGCACAAGAGGATTTTAAACACTATAAGTAACCCAAAGAGGGGTTACTTATTTACAAGAGAGTCTATGTTTTTTGAACTCTTTCATCTTTTCTATTTGAGTTTTTGCAAAAGAGTCCTCTTTTACTGTCTGAGCTTGAAGCATCGAAGCTCCAGCTATCATAGTTACAAATAGTGCCACAATGACATTTTTGTTCATTATTAGTTCCTTCTGAAAATTATTTTGATAAGCGATGCTTACTCGTTACCTTCATTTTTTCTAACTGATTTTTAGCATAAGCATTTGAATGTTCATCCTTAGATGCGCAGCCTATAAAGGACAATGCAATCAAAGTACCGATAGTGCTCTTTAGAATCATTCTCATATTTTCTCCTTTTTTAGAGAAAATATTGTAGAAAAAAAAAGATAATGATTAATAAATATACAATTTTTATTCTAGAAAATTTAATTTTTATGTTATAGAATTCTGGAAAGATTTTTGCATAAGTTAGGTGCAAATTTTGTATAAAAATGGTAAAATACCACCAAAAAAAGTTAGTTTATGCCTGAAGAAAAAAACCACTACAGAATTTTAGCAGTTGATGACGTACCAGAAAATCTAAAAATTGTTGCAAATATTCTTCAAAAAGCGGGATATGCCTACGATACTGCGCTCAATGGCATAGATGCTTTACGGATGAGCACACAAGTAGACTATGATCTTATTTTACTTGATGTTATGATGCCTGAACTTAGTGGTTTAGAGGTTTGTCGCTATTTAAAAGTGGAACCAAAAACAAAAAACACTCCTGTTATTTTCCTCACAGCAGATCAATCACAAGAAACACTTAAAAATGCCTATAAATACGGTGCTGTTGATTATATTAAAAAACCTCTGTACCCAACAGAGCTTTTAGCAAGAATAGAGACACATCTAAAGATCCGTGAGTATGAAAGAGATCTAGAATCCAAAGTTTCACAAAAAACAGAGGAGATACAAAATACACAAAGACAGCTCACATATACTCTTGGAGGGATCGCAGAGGGACACTCTATAGAGACACATCTCCATGTCAAACGTGTTTCAGAATTTTGTTATGTTATGGCAAAACTTTATGGACTCAATGAAGATGAAGCACTTTTGGTCAAAGATGCCTCTTCACTCCATGATGTGGGAAAACTTGGTATCGATAACCGTATTTTGCATAAAGAGGACAAACTTACTCAAAAAGAGTATGAATATATTAAAAAGCATACAACTATTGGTGCGAGTATGCTTAACAGCTCTGAATTGCCACTTTTTAAAGTTGCTAAGATCGTATGTCTACAGCATCATGAGAAATATGATGGCACAGGTTATCCAAAAGGGCTCAAAGGTGAAGAGATCCATGTTTATGCAAAGATAGTTGCTTTAGCAGATGTGTTTGATGCTCTTTTACATGCTAGATCTTATAAGAAAAGGTGGTCAGTCCATAAGGTTTTAGACTATCTCAAAGAGATGCGTGCCAAACATTTTGATCCTCAACTTGTAGATCTCTTTTTCAAGAATATTGATCAGTTTATGGATATCTATAATATTAATCTTCAAAATGAACAAGCAGAGACTCCACAAGAACCTGAGCTTAAAAAACAGAAAACAAAAGAGAGCTTTTTTGACAGGCTTTTACGTAAACGTTAATACTTGATATATGAAAGGTTGCCAATGTCGTTTCAACTTTCTGAATTAGAAAAGCACAATGCTGATCTTTTAAAGCTTCTTACTGAAAACCTTCCTGACATGTTATGGGTAAAAGATCTCAATGGTAAATACATTTATGCAAATGAAGCGATCTGTAATGGTCTTTTAATGGCAAATGACACCCGAGAACCTATAGGCAAAGATGATCTCTTTTTTGCTATACGTGAACGTAATAAACATAAAGATAACCCACACTGGCATACCTTTGGGGAACTCTGTTCTAACTCTGATTATATCGTTATAGAACATCAAAAAGCTATGAAGTTTGAAGAGTATGGAAATGTAAAAGGAAAACTCCTTTACTTAGAGGTTTTTAAAGCACCCTTTTATGATGAAGATGACAAGATCATTGGTACTGTAGGTGCAGGAAGGGATATTACAGAACTTAAAAAGATACAACTAGACCTTGAAGAGAGTCTGCATCGTGTAGAGGAACAAAGTAAGGAACTAGAGTCTTTTAATAGTGAACTCGAAAAACGTGTCAACGAAGCTGTAACAAAACAGCAAAAGCAAGAGCAACTTATGCTTCGCCAATCTCGTCATGCAGCTATGGGAGAGATGCTTGAATCTATCGCACACCAATGGAGACAACCCCTTAATATTATTGGGCTGTCTACTGTCAACTTAGAGACACAATTCTCTTTAGGAGAACTTACAGAACAAGAGTTTCATGAGAAGATCTCTATCATTACTGAAAATGTAAAATATATGTCTTCTACTATTGATGACTTTCGCAAATTTCTCTACTCAGAACGTGAACATGCCCCTTTTAAACCAAAAAAAGTGATTGATGATGTTCTTGTCATTCTTCGAGCACAACTTGTTCACTACAACATAAATACTGAGTTTTTATCGATGGAAGTAGTTGAATACTGCGGTGTAGAAAATGAGTTTAAACAAGTTGTTCTTATAGTGCTTAACAACGCAATCGATGCGATTATGCAACAACAAGAGAAAGGTAAGGTCAAAAAAGGGGAGATTATTATCTCTTGTAAAAATGAAAATGGATATGGAATTTTAGATATTTCCGATAATGGTGGAGGTGTAGAGGAGAAATATTTGGATAAAATATTTGATCCTTACTTCACTACAAAAAAAGATTTAAATGGAACAGGGATAGGTCTTTATATCGCTAAAAATATTATAGAATCTGGAATGCAGGGAAAACTTTCAGTTAAAAATATTGAGGGAGGGACATCGTTTCGTATTCGTGTCCCTTTGGTATGCTAAGAGAGAGTTTTACTCTATCTCAGCATCGATAACATCGTCGTCATCTTTTTTCTTAGAAGCATCTGCTTGTGCTCCACCTTGTTCTTGTTGTTTATACATCTGCTCTGCCATTTTATGACTCGCTTCTGTTAAAGCTTTTACTTTCTCTTCGATCTGCTCTTTAGTAGCATTCTCATCTTTGAGAACCTCTTTAAGATCTGCTATCGCAGCTTCGATTTTTGTTTTCTCTTCAGCTTCAAGTTTATCACCCATCTCACCCATAGACTTCTCTGTTTGAGCGATAAGCGCATCTGCTTGGTTTTTAAGATCTACAAGCTCTTTACGTTTCTCATCTTCAGCTTTATGAGACTCTGCATCTTGAACCATTTTCTCGATCTCTTCTTCACTTAATCCAGAGCTTCCAGAGATAGTGATAGACTGAGATTTTCCAGTACCTTTATCAGTAGATGAAACTGTTAAAATACCATTTGCATCGATGTCAAATGTAACTTCGATCTGAGGTACACCGCGTGGAGCTGCTGGAATATCACCAAGTTCAAATAATCCTAATGACTTGTTGTCTTTTGCGAACTCACGCTCCCCTTGAACAACTGAGATACTAACAGCTGGTTGGTTGTCTTCTGCAGTTGAGAATACTTGAGATTTCTTAACAGGAATCGTAGTACCTTTTTCAATGATCTTAGTAGCAACACCACCTAAAGTCTCAATACCAAGTGAAAGTGGAGTAACATCTAGTAAAAGAACATCTTTAACATCACCACGTAAAACACCACCTTGAATAGCAGCACCAGCAGCAACAACTTCATCAGGGTTTACACCTTTGTTTAGTTTCTTACCACCAAAATACTCACTTACCATCTCTTGTGCTTTTGGAACACGAGTTGATCCACCAACCATGATGATCTCTTTGATATCACCTTTATCAAGGTCTGCATCTTTCATCGCTGTTTCGATATGACCAATAGTCTCTTTTACAAGCGCATCGATCATACCCTCAAATTTGGCACGAGTAAGTTTTACTACTAAGTGCTGTGGTCCTGCTTCTGTCATAGTGATAAATGGTAAATTGATCTCTGTTTCCGTTGAACTAGAGAGCTCTTTTTTCGCATTTTCCGCTGCATCTTTAAGACGTTGCAGAGCCATTTTGTCATTTTTAAGATCAATTCCATGAGAGTTTTTGAACTCTGTATTTAAGAAATCTACGATCTTATTATCGAAGTCATCTCCACCTAAAAATGCATTTCCATCCGTTGAGAGAACTTCAAATGTACCATCAGAGATCTCTAAAACAGTAACGTCAAATGTTCCACCACCAAGGTCATAAACAAGTACATTCTCATCAGACTTGCTATCTAGTCCGTATGCTAAAGCAGAAGCTGTTGGCTCATTGATAATACGTAAAACGTTAAGTCCTGCGATCGTACCAGCATCTTTTGTCGCTTTTCTTTGTGCATCATTAAAGTATGCAGGAACTGTAATAACTGCATCTGTTACGTTCTCACCTAAATAGCTCTCTGCATCCTCTTTGAGTTTACTAAGAATTTTTGCAGAGATCTCTTGTGGTGTATATACTTTACCATCAACATCTACTGCAGCCATTCCATCTTTATCTACGATATTGTATGTAACTTTATCGTGTGCCGCTTTTGCATTCTCTTCGTTCATCATAAGACCCATGATTCTCTTTACTGAAGAGATAGTCTTATTTGGGTTTGTGATCGCCTGACGTTTTGCAGAATCACCTACAAGAACTTCACCTTTATCTGTAAAAGCAACTACTGAAGGAGTTGTGTTTTTTCCCTCTTTATTTGGAATAACTTTCGCTTCTCCACCTTCATAAACTGCTACACAAGAGTTTGTTGTTCCTAAGTCGATACCAATAACTTTTGACATTTTATATCCTTTAATTTTTTATTTTATTTGTCGTCAAAGGAACAAGTCCCTTTGACTTTTGCTTGCGCCGCTATGGCGACTAAAGCTTGACACTTTCGTGTCAAATCTTTTTTGAACTATGTCACTGAGACGAAAAAGCCGAAAGCTTTTTTATGCTTTAGTGGCATAGCGCCTAGCGTAGTTTTTGGGGCTTAGCTCCAAAAACGTTTCTATTATTAATTTGCCACAACTACCATCGCTTCACGAAGCGGTCTCTCTTTATACTTATAACCTGTTTGAAATGTCTGAACTATCTGACCACTTTCAACATCATCGCTGTCTACACTCTGTACTGCGTTATGAATGTTTGGATCAAATGCTTCATCGTGAGATACCATCGTAACACCATGTTTTTCTAAAGAGCTTGTGAACTGCTTAAGTGTCAGTTCGATCCCCTCTTTAAGTTTTTCGATAAGCTCTTTTGGTTCCGCTTCACTTTGTGATGAAGCTAAAGCCATTTGAAGTGAATCCATTACAGGAATCATATCTTTTGCGAACTTCTCATTTGCGTATTCTACTGCCGTATATTTTTCTCTTTCTAAACGTTTTTTAATATTATCAAAGTCGGCATGTACACGCGCATATTTATCTTTTAACTCAGCTAATTCAGCCTGAAGTAGATCAAACTCATTCTCTACAGCCTCTGCTTCAGCTTCCGCCTCTTGACAAGCTGCATCAAGTTGTTCTTGATTCTCCTCTTCATTTACCTGAGGTTCTTGTTGATTTTCATCTTTAGACATAATAGTTTGTATACTCCTTTTTCTTAAAAGATGACAACATTATACATATTGAGTGTAACAATGTCAAGTATAAATTGAGTTTTTACAAACAAGAAAGTTTAGTCTATTTATATCAACTTTAGAAACAACTCTACTAAAGCCCATAAATAAAAGGTTTTTAAGGGTTTTATAGTAAGATATTGAGCAATATTATTTGAAAAGGATACACAGATTATGAAAATTATAGGCTGGTTAAGCGCTCTTTTACTCACACTTTTTATTTTCGTTTATGTACTTGCATTTACCTCTTTTGGCAATAGCATTGTTGCTCCCATTATTGAAGAGAGGATCAATAAAGAGACAGACCTCACTTTAAAATTTGAAACTTTTGAGTTAGGTTTTAGCCATCTTAACATTAAAGTGGCGTATGATCAATACAATAAAGTTAGCTTAGAAGGTGATTTTTCACTTTTAACTCAGGCTCTTGATCTCTCATATAAAGTAGAACTTTCAGATCTTAACTCTTTTAGTAAACTAGCACAAAAAGATCTCACTGGAAAACTTTTTACAAACGGTACTATTTCAGGAGAGCTCAATAATTTCACAGTGCAAGGTAAAAGCGACCTTGCATCAAGCCAAACTAACTACACAGTATCTATAGCGCATTACAAACCCACTTCACTTGATCTCAATATACAAAAACTTCAAATCGATAAACTTTTAGCAATTTTAGGTGAACCACAGTATGCTTCATCCAACTTTGATGCGAATATACAGTTAAGTTCACTAGAAGTAGAAAACTTGCAAGGCGAAGCACTACTCACTTTAAAAGATGGTAAGATCAATACAAAAGTGATGCATCAAAACTATGGAGTTACTCTCCCTCAAACAACTTTTAACTCCTCTACAGTTTTACAACTTAAAGGCAAAGACTTAAACTACAAGCTCTCGTTTCTCTCCAATTTAGCTACGATCAATTCCCAAGGGCATGTAGTACCTCAAAAGCTTGCATTAGATCTTAATTATAATGTTGATATCAAAGAATTAGCACTTTTAAAACCACTAACACAAACTAACTTGCGTGGAGCATTTATGATAAAAGGGGAAGTAAAAGGCGATAAAGAAAAACTCAACCTTAATGGTATAAGTGATATCGCAGGTTCAGACACAGTCTTTAGTGCTACACTCAAAGAGTTTCAAGCTAAAAACTTACAAGCGCAGATCAAAAACCTAGATCTTGCAAAAGCTCTTTACATGCTCCATCAACCTCACTATACAGAGGGAAGCTTAGATGCAGATATAAAGATCAACAATACAGACCTAAAAAAACTTGATGGGGATGTAACACTCTCACTCAAAAATGGAAATATAGATCCTAAAGTGATGTTACGTGAACATAATGTGACTCTTCCTAAAACAACTTATAATTCAAAAACTACTCTTAAACTTGCAGGTAACAAAGTACATTACACAACAAAACTCCTCTCAAATCTTGCACAAATCAGTTCACAAGGAGAAGTAATACCAAGTACACTTGGTCTTGACCTCAAGTATGATCTCAAGATTCAAGAACTCGCGCTTTTTACACCTATTATCCAAGCAGATCTACAAGGAGAGTTCAATCTCAAAGGGGAAGTAAAAGGAGATAAAAAGGAGCTCTCTGTTATTGGTGCGAGTGATCTTGCTGGCTCACAGAGTACATTTGATGCTACACTCAAAGAGTTCAAAGCACACAAAATTTATGCAGATATCAAAGACCTCAAACTCTCACAAGCACTTTCTATGGTAAAAATGCCAAACTATACAGAGGGACTTCTCTCTGTTAGTATGAAAATAGATAATGCCTCAACTGGTGCTTTAGATGGAGAGATCAAAACAAATATAAAAGGGGGAAAACTCAACTCTAGCGTCCTTACAAAAGAGATGGAGTTTACATCAGCGATGCCCCAAACGACTTTTACTATGCAAAGCAGCTCAAAACTCAAAGGAGATTCTATTCACACAGAGGCTGTGCTAAATTCAACTCTAGCATCACTTCAGATCAAAAAAGCTCACTACGATCTTGCAAACAGCTCACTTCAAAGCGACTATACACTGCAAGCTGATGATTTAGATAAGTTTTTCTTTATTACAGAGCGTCATTTACGTGGAGGGATCAAAGCAACAGGTGAGCTAAAAAAAGATAAAGATCTAGAGATCACAACCCATATTCCGATTGCTCAAGGGAGTATTGATTCTAGATTATTCAATAATGAATTTACAGCAGATCTCAAAGCACTGCAAACACTTCAACTTCTCCATATTCTCATCTATCCAGAGATATTTACATCCTCTCTTGATGCACAAGTACACTACAACCTACAAGACAAAGCAGGAAAACTCACAGGGAAACTCACACAAGGAAAATTTACCCAAAATCAGCTTTTAAGCCTACTCAAACAACATGCTAATTTTGATCTCTATAAAGAGGAGTTTTTAGGCGATATTGATGCAATAATAAAACAAGAGAATATTGTGAGTTCTCTACATCTTCAGTCAAATAAATCGTCTATAACAACTAAAGGTGCGAAGCTAAATTCAAAAACAAAAAAAGTAGATGCATCTATCGATATTGTAGCCAATAAACAAACTCTCAAAGGAAGGCTTCAAGGCGATATAAACGCACCAAAAGTGAGCATAGATCTTGAAGCATTTATGAAAAGTAAAGCTGGAGAGAAGATCAAAAAAGAGGCACAAAGAGGAGTAGAAAAGCTATTGAAGAAGCTTCTTTAGCGCTTCATAGCTCTCTACAAAAGAGATAGAATCTATACGCCCCTCTTGTATATGTAGTACAGTTAAACAAAACTCTTTATACGGGAGTGTAAGGTTATACTGTGCATCTTTACTTAAAAGGATTGGGTGATTAAAAGCTTGCATCTTTGGTGCAACAAACATTGAGTAGATCCCAGAGGGGATCTGTGAAGTATCTACAATCATATTTTGATCTTTTTTTATACCGTTATTGCGAAAGTAAGCGTTTGCTAAAGCGGTAGTCTCTTTGTCCCATGCTATTACCCAAAAGCCATTTTTCACTAATGTGAACTCTTGTTCATGTTGTGAAGAGAGTGTGCGAATCTCTACCTCTTCTCCAAGCTCAAGCATTTTTGCATACATAAGTAGTGGCAGTAATAAAATAAGAACTATTTTAGACATCTTTTCCCTTTGTATTTTTTATTGCCGCATCAGCAAGTGCAAGACAAAAAAGAACCTCTTTATTATGTTCTTGCATCGTCTTTATAGCAGCTTCAAAAGTAATTCCTGTTGTGATTATATCATCTACCAAAATCACTTGTGTCTCCTTAAAACTTTGCATCTCAAATCTTCTGGGGTGTAGCTCTCTATATGCTCTTGTTTTTCCTGAATAATTTACTCCACTTTTATCATGGAGCTTCCCGACATAAGGCTTTATAAAATTGCTTTTAAGTGCTTTGTTGAGTATTGCAGTGTGAGAGTAGCCAGTTTTTGGCATATCATCTATCGCTATAGAGGCTACTTTTGTATCTAAGGATTGAAGAGAAAACTCTTTGGCAAAAACCTCAAAAGTATTCTTTGCAAGTATATGATAGATATAAAATCCAAGATCACTATGTTTTGTAAGAAGAAAGTCTTTACTCTCTTCATAGTTATAAAAAGTATACACATCACTCCCTCTTAACTCACGCTTATGGAGTTTAGGAGAGAGAAATTTGTTTTGACAAGAGGAGCATATATGTGAAAAGGAAAAGCTCTCACATACTATGCATCGCATCTGTTTTTTTAGTCCATCTTAAGTACAGACATAAACGCTTCTTGCGGCAATTGAACTTTTCCGATCGCCTTCATACGCTTTTTCCCCTCTTTTTGTTTTTCAAGGAGTTTACGTTTACGGGTGATATCCCCTCCGTAACATTTTGCAGTTACGTTTTTACCCATTGATTTTACCGTCTCACGAGCGATCACTTTATTTCCTAAAGAGGCTTGTACAGCTACTTCAAAAAGTTGACGAGGAATGATCTCTTTCATATTTTTTACAAGTGCACGTCCACGTGATTCACTCGAAGATCTTGGTACTATAATACTTAAAGCATCTACTACGTCTCCCGCTACACGTACATCAAGCTTTACAAGATCACCCTCTTTAAAGTCACTTGGTTCATAGTCAAAACTTGCATATCCTTTAGAGATCGATTTGAGTGTGTCATAAAAACCTACGACAATCTCATTCATCGGTAACGAGTATTCAAGCATAACCCTATCTTCATTTAAATAGGTCATTTTATCTTGGATCCCACGTTTTGAGACAAGTAGTGTGATAATATTGCCTAAAAATTCACTTGGTGTAATCACCGTTGCTTTAATATAAGGTTCTTCAATGCGATCTATATGATTTACAGGTGGTAACTCTGATGGATTTTGTACAGCCACCATAGATCCATCATTGAGATAGACATTGTAAATAACCGATGGAGCCGTAGCAATAAGGTCTAATCCAAACTCACGTTCTAAACGCTCTTTGATAACTTCCATATGAAGCATTCCTAAAAATCCTACACGGAAACCAAAACCAAGAGCAATCGATGTTTCAGGTTCATAAGAGAGTGAACTATCATTAAGTTTGAGTTTATCAAGAGCATCACGAAGCTCCTCAAACTGATCTGTATCGATTGGGTATAGTCCCGCAAAAACAAAAGGTTTTGCAGGCTCATAACGCCCTACAGGCTCTGTTGTAGGATTTTTCGCGTCGGTCATAGTATCCCCTACGTTCACAGAACTCACCTCTTTGAGTCCTAGCACAACTATACCAATCTCCCCTGAATCAATAGAGAGTGTCTTTTGCTTTTTTAGTGGATGCGGATACATAAGATCAAGAACCTGATGCTGCTCTTTGTTACTCATGAGCATAATATTCTGTCCTTTAGAGATCTTACCATCAAACACGCGTACCAGTGCTAAAGCACCAAGATAAGGATCAAACCAAGAGTCATAAATAATCGCTTTGGTTGTTGCTTCTGGATCTCCTACAGGTGCAGGTACACGCTCAACTATAGCATCGATAAGCTCACGGATCCCAACCCCAGTTTTTGCAGAAACCAACACAGCATCTGTTGCATCGATCCCTATACTTGTCTCGATCTCTTCTGCAACCTTGTCTGGATCTGCTGCGGGAAGGTCTATCTTGTTGATAACTGGAATCAGTTCAAGATCATTTTCCATCGCCAAATAAACATTGGCGATCGTTTGAGCTTCTACCCCTTGTGCCGCATCAACAATTAAGAGGGCTCCATCACTTGAAGCTAAAGACTTGCTCACTTCATACGAGAAATCTACGTGGCCCGGAGTATCAATAAGATTGAGAACATAGTGTTCCCCATCTTTTACATAGTCTAGACGCACACTCTGTGCTTTGATGGTAATACCACGCTCTTGCTCGATATCCATAGTATCCATCATTTGTGATTTGAGTTCACGATCTGTTACTGCTCCACACTCTTGAATAATACGATCTGCTAAAGTACTTTTACCGTGATCTATATGTGCAATAATAGAAAAGTTTCTAATGTTCTTCAAAAAATTTTCCTAGTCATAGAAATAATAAGCGAATTATACTCTAATAGTCTTGTTATATCTTTTAGTTTTTAAAACACTTACCAATTCATTGATATTTTTACACCAACTATTCAAACTCTTTTAAGTTTAGCGGCATATAATTTCGTTATATCTGGCATACTATAGCGAAAAACTACTTAGAATAGCTATTTTATGCTGATTGGAATTCAATACTATTCATGAAGGAATACAAATGCGATTTATACTCTATATATTTCTTATAGCTTCTACTCTTATGGCTCAACAAGTAGATAAAACAGTACCATTAGATGCTTGGAAAACTCTCTCTTATGTCAATGCGGCAAAAAATGCAGATGAATTACCAAATGCTTTACTGACACTCAACCATGCGTCGTATGTTGGTTTACATAACACTCCAAAAGTAAACTATATAAGTGTACCAACAAATGAAGGGGGCACTGTAAGTTATGGTGGTATGTTTCAAATTCATATTCAAGCGAGTGGCACTTACCGAGTTGCTCTAGCAAACACCTCTTGGATCGATATGATACAAAATGCAAAAGTAGCAAAATCAATAGCGCATCAGGGTGGACCAAAAGGCTCTGGTATTAAAAAAATGGTAGATTATAAACTAGAAGCTGGAGAATACACACTTCAACTCTCAGCTGGTGCAGATAGCACAACTGCACTGATGATAGTAAAACTCGACTAAACTTATGTCTTTGTATAAAGTATTTTTTCTCTGTGTTGCTAGTTTTTTACTCTTGACAGATCTTAATGCCCAAAGCTTACAAGCAATAAGTGATATACAAAAAGCAAGAGTAGAACTTGGACGTTATCTATTTTATAATGCTGATCTCTCTATCAATGGCACTATGTCGTGTGCTACCTGCCACGAGCAAAAGCGTGGTTTTGCAGATGGCAATACAATGCATCCAGGTGCTTTAGGAGATCCAGCAAAGCGTAATGTTCCAGGGCTTGCGAATGTTGGTTCTTTTAAAAATCTTACATGGGCAAATAACCAACTAAATAATCTAGCACAACATGCTTTGATCCCTATACGTGGTACAGAGCCTGTAGAGATGGGAATGAATGGGTATGAAGATGAGATAGCTAAGCGTCTTGAACCAAGTAGCTGTTATCAAGAGCTTTTTAGGAGTGCTTTTCCAAAAAGAGAGGGTGCAATAAACTTAGATACTATAACACTTGCTTTAGAGACCTTTCAAAAAACACTGATCTCCAATAACTCTCTTTATGATCAAACACAAAAGAAAAAGATTTCTTTACCAACACAAGAAGCTAGATCAGGAGAAAAATTATTTTTTACAAAAGCAAAATGTGCCTCTTGTCACCCTGCACCACTTTTTAGTGATGATAGCTTTCATTATGTTGCACAAAAAGATTCTATAAACGTAAATAGCGTTGAAGACAACGGTCTCTTTGATGTTACAAACGATTCTAGAGATAAAAATTTTTTTCGTACTCCAAGCTTAAGGAATGTAACACTTAGTGCTCCATACTGGCATAATGGCAGTGCAAAAACATTGCAGGAGGCTATTGTAAAACATAGTGTTATATTAGACAATGATTTAACGGCTCAGGAAATCGAAGATTTGATAGCTTTTTTAGAAACACTTACTGACAACTCTTTTGTGAGAAATGCACACTTTAGCAAGCCAAGCAAAAGGTGCCAGTAAGATTGTAGCTTTTAGATAAAGAGTGAGTTTACACTTTCATTGTGGTATACACGGCGGATCACCTCTGCAAAAAGTGGTGCTACTGTAAGTACTACTATTTTTTCTGATGGTTTTGTTACTAATGTATTGGTGATAATCAGCTCATCAAGTTCGCCATTGTTCAGATTTTCATAAGCTTTTCCGCTTAACACCCCATGTGTAGCACATGCCATCACAGAAGTAGCTCCCTTATTTTTAAGAGCCGTAGCTGCTTTAACCATAGTCCCAGCAGTATCCACCATATCATCGATCATAATTACATCATGACCATCAACATCACCTATGATGTTCATCACTTCACTCTCATTTGCTTTCTCACGACGTTTATCAACGATGACCATCTCTAAACCTAAACGTTTTGCAAAATAACGAGCACGTGCTACACCACCAATATCAGGAGAAGCAACGATTGGGTTTTTAAGGTTTTTACTTTTTATATAGTTCTCAAAAGTGATTGATCCATAAAGATTATCTACAGGGATGTTAAAGAAACCTTGGATCTGCCCTGCATGAAGATCGATAGTTACAACTCTATCTATTCCTGCTGTCTCATACATATCTGCTACAAGTTTCGCTGTAATAGGTACACGAGGAGCTGCTTTTCTATCTTGTCTTGCATATCCATAATATGGAACTACCGCGGTAATACTACTTGCAGAAGAGCGGCGAAGCGCATCTGTCATGATCAGAAGTTCCATAAGATTATCGTTTGATGGAGCACCTGTTGATTGTACAATAAATACATCACGACCACGTACACTCTCAGCGATCTGAACTGAGATCTCACCATCGCTAAATCTTTTGACGTCAGCTTTTGCTAACTCAACATCTAAAATTTGACAAATCTCTTTTGCAAACTCAACACTTGAACTACCGGCGAAAATTTTATATCCACGCATGGAATACCTTTAGGAAAAATTGTATTTGCAATTTTACTTTACTAGTGCTGAGGAGTTGTTAAAACAAAAAGAGTTATTGACACTTTTTGCAAACTCCATTGAGAACTACGTGTACTCCCTCTATTGCAAATTGTGAATTTTTCTGTGCCTCTTGCACTAAAGATGCTGTATGAAGTTCAATATCTTCTACTGATCCACATACTTTACAACAGAGGTGTGCATGAGCCTCCTTGGTAAGCTCATAGACAGATTTTGCCTGCGGCAGTTTCACCTCTTGTATAAATGCATTCTCTAGCATTATGTTTATATTTTTGTATATTGTTGCCAATGAGATAGAGCTAAACTTCTTTAACATTACACCATAAAGCTCATCAAGACTCATATGCCCTTTTGCATCTATAGCTTCCGCTATTGCAAGTCTTTGTGGCGTTACTTTGAGGTTATGCTCTCGTAATATATCTGTATAACTGTTCATATTGAAATTATATACCAAAGTAGTTTAAACGATAAAAGTTATTCTTTATAGTTAAACTTAATATAAGGGCTTGTTTTTCTATGAGGAGATATGAATCACCTCATCTGCACACCATTTTGCAAGATCTAGATCGTGTGTGATAAGGAGCATTCCCATATTCTGCAAGTTTTCTAAAAGCATCTGCATCACTTCAAGTTGAATCACATTATCAAGTGCACTCGTTGGTTCATCTAAGAGTAGAAGTTCTGGTTCCATGAGCATTGCTCGAAGTATAGATGCACGTTGCAGTTGCCCTCCAGAAAGTTGATGAGGAAGTTTTAAGAGCTGTTCATATTCAAGATTTAATCGAGCTAAATAAGTCTCTACTTTTTCTAAAGAAGCAAGATCTTTGATCTGATTTAAGAGGGTATAACTTGGGTGAAAAGAGCTATAAGGGTCTTGAAAAACTTCAGAGATCCTAGCTGCTTTTACACTGCCACTATGAGGTTTTAGGTTACCTAATATAAGTTCAAAAAGGGTACTTTTTCCTGCACCGCTCTCCCCCACAATCGCTTTTAACTCCCCTTTTTTGAGTGTGATCTCAAAGTCATTAAAGAGAAGTTTTTCTTTTTCATATCCAAAAGAGAGTTGCTTGAGCTCAAGAACATTTTGCATCGTTTAACTCTTATGCAGTGTTGTATAGATCTTTGTCATCTTTTTATAAAGTACTTCAGGTTTCATATCACTCTCTTCTTCCCAAAGTGTTTTCATTACAACATTATCCTCTTTACCATCCCAGATCTTTTGGTATGTTCCCTCTTTATAACCGTTGTCTTGACGAAATTGGTTTAAAATGTTTTTTCCTACATAGAGGCGATAAAGCGTATCAAGATCCAAACCACTAAGAAGTACAAGGTCAAAGAACTTCTCTACCATCTCCTCGATCTCAAAGCTCTCTTTTTGTAAAGACAGACGCATAAGGTCTTCAACCTTGGTAATAATATCATGTTGAGCTCCATGCTGTATGTTTTTATTATATAGAGCATCAAAATTGCTTAGTGTTGATGTATGCAGTGCAAGGTCTTCTAACTCCCCTTTCATCTGTTTTGCATACTCTTCAAGTGCCAAGGAGATGATAAAATGCCATACATCTACTACCTCGATCTGCAGGTTTGCCCAATCTGGTGCTTGATTGAGATCTTTCCAATGCTTCCATGCAAAAGAATCGATCATCTCAGCACACTCCATATAGATACAGCGACGCCAGTTGATTGGATTGCCCGTTTTTGTAAAGCCCTCACGCCATGCTTCACCATTTGTTGCATCATTGAGCTGAAGTTGCAGTTGTATCATAAGTAGTATTTTGTCCATTACACTCTCTTTGTAAAAATATTGGGGGTATTTTAGCGAATATGATAAAATACGCCACTTAAATGAACGAGTATGAAAAGATGAAAAGAATAAACTGCAGACGTTGTGTGCACTATTTTGTAACCTGGCAAGCAGAAAAACCTCACGGATGCCGCGCCTATGGTTTTAAATCGCAACAGACCCCCTCTATGGTCGTTTTTCAAAGCAGCGGGAGTGAATGTACCCTGTTTCAACTCAAACAACCAAAAAGTTAAACATCTTCTACTTTTCTCTGCCAAAGAAGTTTTTTTCCAAACCCTAGTGTATTATCAGTAAATTTAAAAGAGTCCACTTTTAAGGTCCATAGCGTAGGTTGCATAGCAAGCGCGTAGGGGAAGGCTTTGAAGTACTCTTTTGAGAGTTCTTTCTCTTCTAAAAGCCTTGCCTCTCCCCGAAACTGCAAACCTTGGATCTTGCCTACTACTTTAGTTTCCAAAGCTATTGTCCCTGCTACTTTTTGGTTTTTTAAGAGATCTTGGGCATGTTCTGTTTTTGTATCGCTTGCAAACAAAAAAGCCTGCTCTTTAGCAAGGTAGGTGTAAAAAAGGGTACAGGTACTAAGTCTCTCTCCATCAGATGTAGAGAGGCTTAAGATATGATGCTTTTGTATAAAGCTCTCAATCTTTTGAAGTGTCTCTAACATTAATGTGTCTCTATATAGTCTTCAAGTTTGTATGAATCGTGTATAGCACGCTTTGAGAGCATCTGCATTGCAAGTTCGTCTTCGCAGAGCACTTCGTAAATATCTACAGGGTTCTTGAGGTTATAGTAACTTCGAAGATAATCAAGCAATACATCAAAATTATCCCCTTTTTTCATATATTCCTCAGTTTTAAAATGTTTATAATCTTCCCAATTGATCTTTATCATTGTCTCTTAAATCTCGCTTCTAAAGCATTTTGCAGTTGTGTAAGTATGCGCGACATTATAGCAGATGGCACAGCAAAATTTAGACGCATAAAACCGCTTCCCTCACGCCCAAAACTGATCCCTGCATTGAGTCCGAGTTTTGCCTCTTTTACAAAAAACTCCCGAAGCTCTTTATCACGCAGATCCATACCACGACAATCCAGCCAAGCAAGATAAGTCCCCTCAATAGGAGTAAGTTTGATCTGTTCTGGAAAGGTTTCACAAAGCTTTTGAAGTTGTGTAAAGTTGTTTTGCAAATGGGTAAGAAGCTCTTTTAGCCATCTCTCTCCCTTTTTATATGCCGCTTCAAAAGCAACATGAGAAAGAACATTGCCTTGAGCAAAGTGGTTCTTTTTATACACCTCTAAAAAACGCTCTTTTAAAGCCTTGTTAGGAATATAGACACTACTCATAGCCAAACCTGCCATATTAAATGTTTTTCCTACACCCACTGCTGTGACAGTGATCTCTTTTGCTTTTTGGCTTAGCGAACAAAATGGAATATGCGTATGGGGCGCATAGACAAGATCTGAGTGGATCTCATCTGCAAAAACTACTATATTATGTTCTGCACACAGATCTAAAATACTTTCCAACTCTTCACGCTTCCAGACTCTTCCTACAGGATTATGGGGTGAGCAAAGAAGCAAAAGCTTTGTATTTGTATCTATTTTTGCTTTGAGATCTTCAATATCAAAAGTATACGTTCCATCTTCTTTTTGTTTAAGCGGATTTTTTACCAGTACTCTTTTATGTTCAAGCACAGAGTGAAAAAAAGGGGAATATACAGGAGTTTGTACAATTACCCCCTCCCCCTCTTTACTAAATGCTTCTATCGCAACACTCATAGAAGCTACAACCGAGTGTGAGTGTAACATCGCTTCGAGTTCAAACGCTATACCATGATGCTTTTTGATCCACTCTATTTGTGCTTTATACGCTGAGGATGGAATATCTTCATAACCAATAATAGGATGCTTCAGACGCTCTTGTATCGCTTCAATTACAAAAGGGGGTGTCTCTATATCCATATCTGCTACCCATGCGGGAAGTACTTCTTGCGTTCCAAAAAGCTCCTGGCGCATGGTGTATTTTTCTGCATTACTTCCCTCTCTAGATACAGCGTTTTGAAAACTATACATTATCTCTTTTTCCAAATACTTACCTCAGCAATTGTATGTTGGTATTTGCGCGCTGTCTCAGCTATTACAAACTCTTGGTCTTGAACCTCTAGAAGTTCAAACTCTTTGGAGAGGATCTCTTTGAGTGTATCGAGTGTACGGATCTCTTTATCATCTTTTTGGAACCCACCTAGCCAAAACTCTTTTTGTGTAGCACTCTCTTGCCATGTATAAGGAGAAGTAAGCATTAAGATCCCATCTTTATTGATTCTCTCTGCTATACCCTCTAAAAACAAACGCGGTTGGTAGAGTCTATCGATAATATTTTTCGCCAGAACAAGATCATACCCTGTAAAATTTGGCTTGAGGTTACACGCATCCCCTTGCCAAAAGTTCACTTTTTGTGCAGCCTCTTCATAGCCTAACTCTGCTAAAGAGGTCTGCTTTTGTTCAGAGAGTTCCCCTTCTGTTGCCATATTCCAAGTGATGCTCCCCTCATTTTTAAGCTTCACTCCCACTCCGATAAAACGAGCTGAAAAGTCTACCCCTTGCACTTCATCAAAACTTTTTGCAAGTTCAAAAGATGCACGCCCAGTAGCACAACCTAGATCAAGTGCTTTTGTTCTTGCATCTGTATACTTAAGTGCAAGGTTTGCACATGTGGTTGCAAAGTTTTCTACACCGAAATGATCTGCACCATATTGAAATTCACAGTATTGTGCTACGAGAGCATCACTTTCATAAACAGTATCACTCTCAAGAGGTTTTTGGTCTCTATTTTTGCTCTTTGCATAACGAAATCCTGCAAACTGATAAAAATGACGACGAAAAGCATAACGTGAATGCTTCATTATAAGATTACCGCTACTTGCCCAAGAACTACCATTTATAAGGGCATGTTTTTCATCATACGTTGGTGTAGTAAAATCATCATACGCACTATGTACCTCAAAGCCATCAAAGGGGCGAATAGAAGTGCGACTCCACTGCCATACATTTCCTGTAAGATCTCCAAAGCCCTTGTTGATAAACATATTTACTGGAGTAGAACTAAAATAATAATTAAAGTTACAGTTATATTCATTGTCATCAAACTTTGGCAGATCATCAAGCTGAGTATGTTCTATAAGTGCACGATACTCCGCCTCACTTGGCAAGAGATACTCCTCTGCTTCTTTTTTACTTTTGTAACGGCAAAAAGCTTCAGCTTCAAGAGCATTAACCTCAACAGGCCAATCAAAAGGCATGGGGATCTCTTTACAGAGTGTACGATACCAAAACATCCCCTCTTTTTTCACCCAAAACGGTGGATATTTTGCTCCGCTTCGCTCTAAAAAGACACGCCCCTCCTCATCCCAATATGAGAGGTTTTTATATCCACCCTCCTCTACAAACTCCATAAATTCGCCATTACTTACCAAATACTTTGAGAGTTCAAAACTTTGCAGTTTATGTTTTTGCACTCCATATTCATTGTCCCAGCCATACAGATAATGCTCTTTTGTTTTTCCAAGGTTTACTACACACTCAGGGATCTCTAACATTTGATTTGTTGGAGCACTTCCCCTTTTTGGGCAGATAGCAAACTTTTCAACCTCTTTGACAAACTCAAGTGGCATTTGACGGTGAAGCACTAAGGAGGTCTCTATATGGATCCTCTCATGTTCAATACCCATAAGAACAACCCACATAGGGCTCTCCCACGTTATAGGAAGAGTAAATTCCATATTGGAGATCAGATCATCAACTAAAGCACGTACTTGATCTCTATAAGCGGCTACTCTTGCCACCTCTGGCCATTTATAATTTTTTGCATCGGTATCATCCCACTCCATCTCATCAACACCAACTGCAAATATCGACTCAAGATCTGGGTCGATTCGCTCTGCAATAATCTTCATAAGTACAAGTTTATTGATAAAAAAAGTTGCTGTGTGTCCATAGTAAAAGATCATAGGATGACGTGTAGGCTCACTTTTTTTGTAAAAAGCGTTATCATCTTTAAGTACTTCAAATACTTTTTCAAAGAGGCTAAATGTATTGTGAAAATACTCACGAATCTCTTCTCGTTTTTTCTCTACATCACCTCCATCAAGTGTAGGTGGGTAAATACTGATCTCTTTCAAAACATCCCTTTATTACTTTAAAATGACACCATTGTAGCAAAACGATTTTTAAATCTTTATAGAAGCTATTTTGGTATAATCTTTCTATGCAGTACAAACCATTTCAAGATCAAAGAGATCTTCTCGCATTCTTTAGTTCAAAAACCGAAGGAAACCTTGCTTTTCATGTCGATGACACATTTTTAGATGTAGAGAAACGTCATGTACAACTTGCTACAAAGTATGCTTATCAAAAAGACAAGCTTGTTTTTATGAAACAAGTCCACTCCAAAAATGTTTATCATGTAAGTACGTCAGACAATTTTTCTACAGTTCCAGAAGCAGATGCTCTAATCACAAATGAAAAAAATATTCCTCTGATGGTGATAATGGCTGATTGTTGTGGTATTCTTTTTTATGATCCTACACATAAAGCGATTGGAGTAGCCCATGCAGGACGTGCAGGTGCATTTTTAAATATCGTGCAAAACCTTATAACACAGATGCAAAAAAAGTTTGCAACACAAGCTCAAGACCTCTGTGTAGCTTTGAGTGCAGATATTCATGCTTGTTGTTACGAAGTGGGTGAAGAGATCGTAAAAGAAGCAGAGTCACTTGAACTCTCTTTTGCTATCACCCAAAAAGAGGGGCGTTATTATTTAGATATAAATGCCATCTTATTGCGACAGCTTCAAAAAGCGGGAGTTCAAACACAAAATATAGAGATCTGTCCTTTTTGTACATCTTGTTCTAGAGATACATACTTCTCATATAGAGCAGAAGGAAAAACAGGACGCTTTGCGGGTGTTTTAATGTTACGCTAAATACGCACTCATATAGCCTACAACGCGACTTGTATCTTCACTCACATCTGCACTTGTACGATAATCAAGTAGCTGTGCCTCTAAACCTCTTTTTTTTGCTACATCCAGTATGGCAGCAAGACCTAAAATGCCACACGCTTCACACCCTTTTGAAAGTGTCTCTATATCGAGGTTTTTAACTGCATCTAAACAGACACTATCATGTCTATTCGCTTGTTCTAAAGTGTAAAAATGGCTCAGATCAGTACTGATGACAACACCTGTATCTTCACTCTCTAAAGCTTTTTCAATAAGAGCGCTTAGTACACTATAAGAGAGTGTTGCATATACAAGCTCCACCACTTCACAAGAGGGAAGATAGTGTTTTAAAAAAGGTAGTTGTACCTCGGTAGAGTGCTCCTGATGCTCTATTTTCTGCTCTAAAGAGAACTCTTTTGAAAATATTTCATAAAGTTTTTTAGAACTTTTTAGAGTGCCCAATGGAGTGGCGTAACGCTCTGCACTACATAAGCTTACCCCCTCAAATGCACTCCTGTGAGAAGGTCCTAAGAGTACAATATTTTTGATGCCACTTTGTGCAAGTTCACGGTACGCAAGACTTGCTGTATACCCTGAGTAGATATACCCTGCATGGGGTACAATAAGTGCTCTGGCATCTTTTTTTGCTAGCACAAAACCATTCTCTTTAGAAAACTCTTCAAAATGTTTAAAATACCTTTGTAGCTCTTGTGCTTGTGCTGGGTAGAAACTCCCTGCTACACTCATTTTACGCTCCATATCTTCCCCTTTAGATCGCACTCATAACGTTACCTAAATAGACATGCTTGATCCCATATTTGTACGCTATCTCTTGTGATCTTTGCATCACTTTAAGCTCTGTTGGAGCTGTATCTTGCATCTTATAATCAGGGTGAAAGGCACTCAAATGCCAAGGGATCTCAGTCCCTAACTCCTCGGCGATAAAACGTGCCATCTGCTCAACTTCTTTGATACTATCGTTTATATTAGGAATAAGCAGGCTTGTAATCTCTAAGTGAATTGAACTATGTGCTATAAAACGCAATGTTTCAAGAACCCCGTCTAGATCTGCTTTGAGCGTTTGTTTATAGTAGTGTTTTGAAAAGCTTTTAAGATCTATATTTATCGCATCAACCCACTGTGTCATATCTTCAAGCACCGCAACAGACTCAAAACCATTAGAGACAAAAATATTTTTAAGACCCTCTTGTTGTGCCAGCATGCCTATATCTTTGGCATAAGGATACCAAATAGTGGGTTCGTTGTATGTGTAACTAATACTTTGCGTTTGATACTTCAGTGCTAAAGAGACTATCTCTTTGGGAGTATAACTCACACGTGTATCAACCTCATGGATCTGTGAAATTGCGTAGTTTTGACAAAAAGGGCAATGAAAATTACAGCCAACAGTACCAAGTGAAAAGGTTTTACTTCCAGCTAAAAAGTGATACAGTGGTTTTTTCTCTATAGGATCTATATGCAGGGCACTTGGGTAATTGTATACAAGATTTTTTAAACGACCCTCTTTATTTATATTGACACCACATATTCCCCCTTTTGCCTCTTTGAGCTCACAGGAGTGTCGACATAAAAGACAAGTGATACTCTCTTTACTCTTGGATCGGTAATATTGCATCAAAAGGCTCCTCCATCGCTTTTACATGGTAGCGGTAGATCTTTGGAAGCTGTGCATAGATCTCGGGTGTAGCGCCAGCTTTTACACTTAAGTGTTCTAAAAAATCTCTGGTATCAGAGAGTTGTTCCCACACCTGAGGTAAAAATGTTCCTCTATAGTTTTCATGCTGTAAAATCAGTCCATCTTTATAAGGCTCTATTTGTGCACATAGGTCTTCATAATCACTATACACAAGCTGTTTTGGATCTGTTAAGAGAGATACCTCTAATGTTAAAGAGGAGAGTTCCTCTTTTTGAAGTGGTGTAAAACGGGGGTCATGTAATGCCGCAGAGAGCGTGTTTGAGATAAGATCTTCTAAGAGTGTTCTATAAGCTATAATAGAACCTATGCAACCTCGAAGTTGTGTCTCTTTATGAAGAGTAACAAAACTTGCACCCTCCTCTTGTAGTCTCGGATAATGCCTATAGAGACTAGCTGTATCGACAAAAAAGGAACTATCAAAATATTCAAGCAGAGTTGTTTTTGCGATCTGTAGCAAAAGCCTTAACAACTCTGTATCTTTCATCTTTTTAATCCTCTTTAAGACCTAGTCTTTGTACATTACCCAAAGAGATAAGATGTGCTGTGATAAGTGGATATGCCTGTTTTTCACAGATCTCTGCCTGCTTCTTTTTTCCTAAATGTTGTAGTTTTTCTTCACTTATTATATAAAGGGAGTTTAAAGCATACTTCTCCCCTTTTTTATTAACAAAGTTTGCCGCACTCTCTTCAAGTAAACCCCATTTATCAAGAAGCTCAATAAACTTTTTAGTCTCTTTTTCATCTCTTGTGTATTGATTGACAAAAGAGAGAGCCTCTTTTGTCATCTCTGTTGGTTCACCGCTCGTATCAAAAAAACGTCTCTCTTTATCTCCCTCATCCTCACTCAAAAGAGTAGCATCAAATGCTAAAATAGCTTGTTCTTTTTGCTCTATCATCAAAAAAGGATAACGACGAATAAAAGCAGGTATATAACGCCCCAACTCCCATTTGTTATTTGTATCTAAAAAAAGATTTTGCTTCTCTTTATATCCAAAGATTGCATTCGCACTCCAGCCATTTTTCTCATCTTTTGTAAAAACAATCGGGTAATCTTTACAAGCTTGAAAAAACTCTCCTGCTGTTAGAGGAGCACTAATAAGCTCTTTTGCAAACGAGAGGTCTTGAATCACTTTTAATGCACTGTTTTTATGTAACTCTTTGTTGAGTAACTCTACTTTTTTATACATAAATATCTCTTCCTTTTTTGCTAAATCAAATGTTTATACTAACGCAATATTTTGTTTTTTATTTAAAAAGCTCTTCACAACTCTCTTTTGTTTCTTCGATCTGATAATAGAGTCTTCCTTTACGTGTATTAAACACTTTTTTAATCTTGATATCTTCCTCTTTTTGCGCCATCACCAAAAGATTTACACAAGTATCACGTCTAAAATACTCTTTGAGGCGTTCATGATAAACATCTGGATGCTCTTCATAGAGTGCATACGCCTGTGGTTCTCTTGTTTTTTGCTTCTCTAGTGCTTGAGGGAGATCTACAATAACAAGGTCTACATAGAGATGCTCATTATCATCATCTTTATACACATTTTGCCAAGTGACATAATCTTTCATACTTAAAGCCGAACTATTTCTTGGAGCTTTTTTATAATCTTGAGAACTTTTTGCACTTTTTTGTTTTTGAACTTTTTTTGTCTTTGGAGTTTCTTGAGAGGGTTTTGGGTCTTGTTGTGAAGCACATCCGCTCAAAAGAGATAGAAGTGCTACACTACAAGTAGATAAAAAGATTGTTTTTAGCATCACTTTTCCTATTTTTTCACAGATTATAGTATGAGGCTCTTTAGGCTCTTATTAAAAGGGGAGTTTTCCCAAGATCACTCTCTCACTATCGACATAACGCCTACAATCTTTCGCACCAAGTTTTTTACATGCCTCTTGCCATTGCTTAGAGTGTCCGTCACCTTTTGGATCATACTCTCCTATATGAAACATTAAAGCGTGTGCATACTCATGTGCCACGACACTCTCTAAAATATAAGAGAAGCTCTCCTGCATCACTTTTTTATTAAGATAGATAAGGATCTTTGCATTGTCTTGCTTTGTAGTTACCCCATAGAGTTTAGAGGGGATCTCATCGGTGATAATCAGGGGAAACTCTTGTACAAACCCAAAATTTCTTTGCATATTTATCAAGATCTCTTGCTCTTTACTTGCAAGAGCCTTTTGCATCTCAAGGGGGAGTTCAGAGTTTTTAAATGTATAGGAGTTATAGAGGTTATTGGCTAAAAATACAAGAGCGATCAAAGTAAAAAGTAAAAAAAAGCTTGCAAGTCTTTTTTTATACATCTCTCTAGTATGCCTCTAAAACCTTTTTTGCAAGTTGAGAGGGTAAAAGTCCTAAAGACTCCTCAACTAGTTTTGTATTTCCATGAGTGATAAATGTATCTTCATACTCAAAACTTTCTAAAGAGATTTGCTGTAATTTATGTCGTGCTAAAAACTCTAGCAGTGCAGAACCCACTCCACCCATTTTTGCACTATCACTAAAGACAAACCATTTTGTATGCTTCTGTGCTAATTCTAAAAGGGTCGCTTCATCAAGTGGTTTTACAAAACGCAGGTCTAAAAGAGCTATCTCTTTATCTATCAGATCTGCTGTTTGTGCAGCTCGCCCTACTCCATTGCCGTATCCTATAAACAAAGTATCACCCATACTTGTACGTAATAGCTGTGCTTTTGCCAACTCAAAACTCTGTGAATCAGGAAGATCTGCTTGTAAAAAAGCACCTCGAGGGTAACGCAAAGCACAAGGGTGTTGATACTCTGCGGCAAAAGCCATCGCTTGATGAAAGCTTTTTTCATCACGAGGAGCAAGAAGGGTCATGTTTGGAATAGCTCTTAAAAAACTTATATCAAAAACCCCTTGATGTGTTTCACCATCTTCTCCGACAATTCCTGCACGATCAAGGGCAAAAACAACAGGAAGATCCATCAAACAGGTATCGTGGATCACTTGGTCATAAGCTCTTTGCAAAAAAGTTGAGTAGATCGTACAAAAAGGTTTAAAACCCTCTTTAGCCAAAGCCGCCATAGATGTAACAGCATGTTGTTCTGCTATAGCCACATCCCAAAATCTATCGGGATAAAGTTCTAAAAGTTCACTCAGTCCAGTTCCACTTGGCATCGCCGCTGTAGCACCTACTATTTTGTCATTATGTTTTGCAAGATGCAAGAGTGATTCTGTATAGATCTGCGTCGCTGATTTTTGAGATGATTTTTTCGCAGAGGTACCACTGTCAAGATCAAAAGGACCCACTCCATGCCATTTCTCCTCTTTGCCTTCTGCTATCTCATAACCCTTACCTTTGAGTGTTTGCGCATGAATAATCACCGGCTTGTTAAGTGCTTTTGCTTTATGTAAAATCTCTACAAGAGACTTGAGATTATGCCCATCGACCGGTCCTATATAATCGATCCCCATCTCTTCAAATAAAATACCTGGTGTAATAAGCTTTAAAGACTCTTCCATACGCTTGGCTATATAATGCGCACTCTCACCAAAATTATCTACAAAACTTTCGGTATATTTTTTAAAACGTTGGTAAAAAGGGCTTGCCATTGCGCTAGAGAGCATACGACTCATCGCACCTATAGGTTTGGCAATACTCATCTCATTGTCATTTAAGATAATTACCATTGGGTATTTGCGATCACCTAATTCATTGAGTGCTTCATACACCATTCCAGCAGTCATTGATCCATCACCTATCATCACAACTGGTATACGATCTTTTTGCTCCCCTTGAAGTGCTATCGCTTTTGCAGCACCTACACCTAAAGAGATTGAAGTGGAGCTATGCCCTGCTACAAAATAATCATCTTCACTCTCACTAGGTTTTGTATAACCACTTATACCGCCAAAGGTTCGTAAGGTATCAAAACTCTCCCAACGTTCTGTTAAGAGTTTATGTGCATACGACTGATGTGATACATCAAAAATAAAAGGATCTTTTTTACAGTCAAATACCTTATGCATCGCTACAATGATCTCAGTAGCACCAAGAGTTGAGCTTAGGTGTCCACCATTTTTACTCACAACCCGTAAAATCTCATCACGGATCTCTTGGCATAAATTTTCTAATTGCTCTATTGTAAAGTTTTTAATATCCATTTAGTCTCAAACCCATCTATTTTTATTCACTCAATGCCGCTTTTTTGACTCTCTCAAAGCGTTTAGCGATCTGAGCGTCAATATTGCCTGCATCACTCATAGCAATAACTCCACCCTCACTTACTGCACTGTCTGAAACAAGTACAACATTTTCAAGTTTTCCAAGTTTTTCTGACAAAGCCCCGTGGTTTGCAGGATTTACTTTAAGTGTCACCTTTGAAGCACTCTGTAACTCTTTGATCAACTCTTGTGAGAGAAGTGTAGCTACCTCATCTGCATTTGTACTAAGTTGTACTTTAATAACCTCTTTAGCAATATCAAGTGCTGCAGAAATTAATTCAGATTTAATCCCCTCAAGTGCATTATGAAACTCTGCAGCACTTCTCTCAAGTGTAGCTACAGAGCTCTCTAGCTGTGCAAATTTACTCTGATAGTTTGTTTGCGAATCTTGTAAAGCTTGATTTTTTCCTGCTTCAAGCCCTTCGTTAAAAGCACTCTCTTTGATCTCTTCTCGCTCTTTTTTAAACTCCTCTTCATTTGCTTCTAGTTTCATTTGAAGTTTAATAAAGTTTGAAGACATCTCATCTGTTTTTTTGAGCAAAGATTCTATCAGTGAATCTTTTGACTTTTGACTCATAGCACTTGAATCAACACTACTCTCTTGAGATGTACTTGTTTGGTTTTGCGTTTGGCTTGGGGTTTGTGTTTGGTTACTTTTTACAACAGTTTTTTCATTTTTGCCTGTGTTGATACCTAAAACTTTAAAATTGTACTTATCAACATTATGTCTCTCAAGCTCTTCATTTGAAATTACTGTAGCCATGACTATTCAACCATCTCTTCTGTAGAGCCTAACATAATCGTACCTGATTCAGCAAGTGAGTTCACAGTCTCAACAATTTTTCTTTGTGAACCTTCAACATCTTTCATTTTCACAGCACCCATAAACTGCATCTCTTCATTAAATGCTTCTTTTGCACGGTCAGACATAGCTGAGAAAAATTTCTCTTTAAGCTCTTCAGGGGCACTTTTAAGCGCAAGCATCAGATCAGCTTTATCGATAGACTTTAAGATCTCTGCAATAGCAGTTTTATCAAGTGTAACGATATCTTCAAAAGTAAACATCATATCTTTGATCAGTGAAGCAAGCTCTTCATCCACCTGCTCAATCTGAGACAAGGTTGCCTTAGATGATTTTGTACCTAAGCGGTTAAATACATCTGCTACCGCACGAGGTCCACCCACTTCCACTTTGTAAGAAGCAAGAGACTCAAGTTTAGATTCAAGTACTGCAGAGACCCGTTTAATAACTGATGGGGAGATATCTCCAAGTTTTGCCATTCTCATCGCTACTTCACTACGTAGATCATCAGGGAAAAACTGTAGCGTATCAGCCGCTTCTGTAGCATCCATATGAGCCAAAATAAGTGCAATAGTTTGTGGATGTTCTGTGATAATAAAGTCTGAGAGCTGTTGTGGTTTGATCTTTGAAAGGTAGGCAAAGTTTTGTGTACTTTGCATACTTTTTGAGAGTTTATCAAGAACTCTTTTTGCCTCTTCCGGCCCTAGAGTTCGGTAGAGAAGTTCACGTGCATATTCCAAACCACCAGAAGTGATAAACTGACCAGATTGAAAAATAGCATAAAACTCTTCTAAAACAGCTGTTGCTATCGCTTTATCGATACTTTTACCACCAGCTATATATTTTGAAACTTCTGTAATAGCATCTACATTCATATTTGAAAAGATCGAAGCGGTTACATCTTCACCAAGCTGTATTAAAAGTATGGCTATCTTCTCTGCCATACTCATCTCATCGTAAGAAGCTTGTTGTGTAGGACTTAAATTCATCATCTACCCCTTATCTGACTTACTCATAAGATCAGACTCCTCAGTCAAGAGTGCTTGCAAGAGTGCTGCAACCTCATCAGGTTGATCTTCAGCCATATTTCTTACTTTTTCTAAAAGGACATCGTATTTGAGTTCATCTTCATTAAAGCCATCACCGACACCAAGTTGATCTTCAACTTTTTTACGCATCGCTTGGACTTTTTCTATTAAATCTTCCTCTTCATCATCATCAAGGTTAAGGACTGGACGCTCTATCTCATCCTCCTCTTTTGAGATCTCAAGCATACGCTCTGCAAACGGAGAGATCACTTTTTTATAAAGAATCAACAATAAGATCAAAACAAAAATATATTTTAGCAGTCCAGAAAAAGGTGCTATATACTTCTCGCTAAAAGACATCAATTGTGCCATACCATCTTGTGGTACACCCTCGCCAATACGTGTAAATTGAAGATTTCGCACTGAGACCTCATCACCTCTGTCTTCATCTATACCTATTGAACGACTCACTAAAGAGGTAACAGCTTCCATATCGGCTTCATCTAAAGCTATATACTCGATCTCATTCGTTACTGCACCACTCTCATCAAGCTTCTTTTTGTATTTTCCATCGACAATGACTGCGGCTGTAATACGCTTTATACGTGCAAACTCAGATTTTGTGGTTGAGACAGTTTTACCCACTTCATAGTTAGTAGTTCCTGTATTTTTCTCATATTTATCCACCACTTTATCACTTGTGATCCCCTCTACTGGACCAATATTACTCACAGTTCCTGGAACACCACCCGTTTCTGCTGGAATACTCCCCTCACGCTTCTCTTCACTCATCTGTTCACTTCGCACTACGTTTTCAGGATCAAAGGTCTCAGAAGTTGAGTTTTTAATAGAGAAGTCATAATCGATGGTAACTTGTGCTACAACCTTGTCCTCTCCACCTACAAAAGGGGAGATCACATCAATAATTTTCTCTTGACGTTTTTTCTCCTCTTGAAGCTTAAATCTTTGTTGTGCTACAGAGAGTTCACTTAGCTGTGCAAGTTCGTCATCATCGCCAAGAGTGACTCCATTGCTATCGACTAAAACAACATTAGAGAGTTCAAGCTTTGGTACAGCAGCTGCCACAAGGTTCTTAATACCACGTATCTGTTTTGAGGAGAGTTTTCTCCCCTCTTTAAGAGTGACCATAATCGATGCAGTAGGAGCAACCTCTCGTGATACAAATAAGCTCTCTTTTGGTAAAGCCAAAGAAACAGTTCCCTGTTCTATTGGTTCAATTGCTTCTATCGTTCTTGAGAGTTCCCCCTCTAAAGCACGCAAAAACTTTACATTTTGATCAAAGCTTGTCGCTCCAAACTCTTGAGAATCAAAAAGTTCAAAACCTACACCTGTGTTTTTAGGGATCCCTTGTGAGGCTATAGAGATACGTTGTTTGTATACATGCTCTTTTGGAACTTTAATAACATTGTCAGCTTCAAGTTCATAAGGGATATTCTCTTTTTCAAGCTGCTCAACCACTTTTGAAGCATCAGCAGAGCTGAGAGAATCAAAAAGCACTTCATATTTATTATCACTTTTTCTCTCAGCTGTATAAACAACCATAAAGATCAAGAATGCAACAATTCCTATAATTGCCGCAGCGATAATGGCGCGTTGCTGTTTTGTTAATTTTGTATATAAAACAACAAGCTGCGAAAAAAGTGCCCTAAAATCCATTAAATTCCCATTTTATTTTTACAGAAGCTCTGTGAAGAGTTCAAAAAATCTATCGTTTTGCTCTTTTGTTCCTATAGTAACTCGAATTGCATTCATTCCATACCCGCTTAGATCACGTACAATCATCCCTTTTTCAAGGAGCTGTTGTGCTATAGTAGATGAATGATAGTTTGCTGAAAATGTCAAAGTTATAAAATTAGTAAAACTTTCAATTATATCTATTTTTTTCTCTTTTGCAAACTCTTCATATCGTTTCATCTCTTCAAAGTTTGCCTCTATACTCTTTTGCACAAAAGCTTCATCTTCAAGTGCTACAGTTGCCGCTTCAAGCGAAAGTGTAGTTATATTAAACGGGGGACGCAACTTATAAAGTTCTTGAATAATCTTTGCATTAGAGAGACCGTATCCAACACGCATCCCTCCAAGTCCATAAGCCTTAGAGAAAGTACCTAAGTAGATCAGATTAGGAAATCTCTCAACAAGCTCTTTTGCTACGACTGCTTTTGCAGGATCTTTATATGCCGTATATTCCATATAAGCCCCATCAATAACTACTAATGTTTCTTGATCTATGTTAGAGAGAAAATCAAGTAACTTTTCATTATCTAGTGCATCTCCTGTCGGATTATTTGGTGTACAAATAAAAATAATACTTGGTTTATGTTCTACATAGAGTTGGTAAAACTGCTTAAGGTCATGTTCTTGTGAGTCTGTACGTACAACCTCAGCACCTACATGTCTTGCATAGATCTCATACATTGCAAAAGTGATCTTATTCATAAGTATCGTAGCATTTTTACCAGCTTTAGCATGAATTAAAAACTCTATAACTTGATCACTTCCAGCCCCTATAATTACATTTTCAGACCCTAAGCCAAAACGTTTTGCAAGTGCAGCTTTAAGTGCAAACATTGAGTCATCAGGATAGAGTGCCATTTTTGAAACAACTTTTGAAACCGCTTCTTGTACCTTTGATGAACAACCAAACGGATTTTCATTACTTGCAAGCTTGACAATATCTTTTGTGTCTATTCCAAAATCTCGTACAACAAGTTCTATAGGCTTTCCAGCCTCGTATGTTTTAATATCTTTTAAAGTATCATTAAATTGCATTATCACCCTTTACATAACTTCCAAGCCAAGTCACTTCGCTTGCATGTTTTTGTACAACTTCCTGTACATAAGCCTCTTCAATATGCCCATAAAAATCTATAAAAAACCAGTATCCAAAACCACCTTGTTCTTTTGATGGACGAGATTCTATTTTTGAGAGATTTATCTTTGCCGCATCAAAATCTTGTAAAAAACGCACTAAAGACCCTGCTTCTTCAGCATCTTTAAGACGCACAAGTAGTGAAGTTTTATCTTCACCGCTAATCGCATTTTTAAAGTCGCTTAGTATCACAAAACGGGTTGTAGAGTCATGCTGATCTTCTATATTGTCAAACATCTGTGGCACGCCATAAAGCTTTGCAGCTATATGTGAGCAGATCGCTGCAGCATTTTCATCTTTACTTGCCAAAATTGCAGCTTTAGCAGTAGACTCTACAGGAATATGCTCTACATTCATAAGTCCATGTTCAGAGAGAAACTCTCTACACTGTCCAAAACCTTTATCTTTAGAGTAGATCTTTGTAATATCTTCTATCTTGCGTGCTTTTGTTGCAAAAGACATATGGATCGGCATATAAAGCTCTGCAACAATTTTTACAGAACTATTTGCTAAGAGATCAAGTGTCTCACCCACTACTCCATCTCGCGAATTTTCAATTGGCACTACCCCAAATTTTGCACGTTTTGCTTCTAAAGTTTTAAAAACACTCTCTATTGAACCTAAAGAGAGGTACTCGCTCATAGCTCCAAAACGACTCTCAGCAGCCTGATGAGTAAAACTTCCCTCTGGTCCTAAAAATGCTATGCGCTCAGGAAGTTCAAGATTTCTTGCCACTGCAAAGATCTCTAAAAAGATCGCTTCTATAGCATCTTTATTGAGATCACCTTGCATCTCTTGTGAAAGATTTGAAAGTCTCTCGATAATCGCTTTTTCACGCTCGGGACGATAGATAGCACTTCCTGCAGAGTTTTTGATCTCCCCTACACGATGAACAACTTTCATCCTCTTATTGAGCAGCTCTAAGATCTCATTATCTAAACTATCTATCGAATCTCTACACTCTTGTAAACTATTCATAATCTCTCCAAAATATCTTGCATGTCTGTATAGATCGCATCTGGTTTTAATGCTTCATCCAAAAAAGGTACAATCTCTTTTGCAGTTCTATATTTACCACTTGTGACAAAAAAAGTTTGCATTCCCATCTCTTTTGCACCACCAAGATCACCTTTGACATCATCACTAATAATTGTGATCTGCTCAAACGAAGCCTTGCTATTTTGTTTTTGTAAGTTTTTAAGTGCTTCTTCGTAAAAAGCAATACTTGGTTTACCAACAACTTTATAGCTTACTGATGTAGCAAACTCAAGCATTTTTAAAATAGCACCTACCCCTGGATAGCGTTTAGAGTTTTTTGCATAGATAGAAGTTTCATGCATCCCTACCAAAGAAGCCCCAGAAAGGATAAAATCAATCATTTGTGCAAACTCATCGTTTGTAAAATCCTCTTTTATCGCAACTAAAACTGTTTGAGGTTTTTCATAATCAAGCTTATACCCTGTCTCTTGTAATACTTTTAAAAACTCTTCTGCTCCATACGCTGCTATTCCATCCTCTTTAGAAACACTTTGTTCTAAAGTCATAAGAGGGTCTAGATAGTGTTCAAAAGAGAAATCAAAACCTAAAGATTGTAAAAAGTCATAAAAAACTTTTGAATCTTTTTTGGTATTATTTGTAATAACCATATATGGGATCTTCTCAGTATTGAGTTTGTCTATAAACTCTCTACTTCCTCGAATAGGAGACTTGTCTTCATCGCTTATAAGAGTTCCCTGAACATCTATGAAGTACAATTGCACCCCTTTATTGTAAAAATTCTTTCTCAAGAGCTATTAAGTCTTCAAAACTCTCTCTCTTGCGAATAAGACGTGCTTTAGAATCTTCTAGTGCTACTTCTGCACTTCTTCCACGTGTGTTATAGTTGCTTCCCATACCAAAACCGTATGCTCCGGCACTATGTACTACAAGCAGGTCATTATGTTCTAAGTGTGGCAACATATAATCTTTTGCCAAGAAATCACCGCTTTCACATACAGGTCCTACAACATCCGCTGCTTTTAACTCTGAGCTACTCTGTGTAATTGCCTCTATTTTATGATACGCTTTATAGAGACTTGGACGCAATAAATCGTTCATTGCCCCATCAACAACCACAAATCTTTTCTCACCATTTTGTTTCTCATAAAGCACTTTTGTAACAAAATACCCAGCATTTGCAGTTAAAAACCTTCCAGGTTCACAGATAACTGTAATATCCATCCCTGTTAGTGTCCCTAAGATCGCTTGAGCATAATCATAAGGCGCTATAATAGTCTCTTGGTCATAAACCACACCAAGTCCTCCACCAATATCAAAAAACTTCAGTTCAATATCGATCGCTTGGAGTGAACGTACCATATCTGCAACTATCTCTGCTGCTTCACGAATAGGATCAAGTTCTGTAAGTTGTGACCCAATATGAAAATGGATCCCTACAGGATCTAAATGTTGTGAATTTTTAGCAAGAATATACATTCTTTTAGCACTCTGAATATCTACTCCAAACTTATTATCATGGAGCCCTGTTGAGATATATGGGTGTGTTTTTGGATCGATGTTTGGGTTTACACGCACACTAATGCGTGAGACCTTGTTTAACTCTTTTGCTATAAGTTCTACACGTCCAAGTTCCGCTTCACTCTCTACATTGATATAAAGAATATCTTTCTCTATCGCTTCACGGATCTCATCATCACTCTTCCCTACACCAGAGAAGATGATCTTATAAGGTGCAATACCTGCAAGCAAGGCACGGCGAACCTCTCCGATAGAAACGCAATCTGCACCACTCCCAAGAGAAGCAAAATGTTTTACAACACTAAGGTTAGAGTTTGCTTTAACTGCATACGCTAGAATAGATTTTCTTCCTCTAAAAGCCTCTTTAAGAGACTCATATTGTTTTTGCATCGCATCAAAATCATATACATATAAGGGTGTTTTATATTGATCTGTAAGCTCTTTAAAATTAATCATATCTATCCTATACAATATTTTTTTGCAATTTTAGCAGGTATCTACTTATATGTGGCTTCTTTTTTACGCACAAATGTATCTTTTCGCCATTGCCATAACGCAAACAAAAAGAGGAGTACAACAGGAGTGATAATGCCCACTTCATTTGAGATAGTTTTATTGTTTGCTAACTCAATCAACATAAATAAAACACCCCAGGTCAGTAAACTTGCAAGAATCGCCATAAAACTAAAAAGAGAAACATTTAAAAAACGGGGGCTGATAGGTACGAGAAAAAAGATAATCACGACAAGACAGGGAACAAAAAATGGGTAGATAAAGATCTTATAGAGTGCCCCTTGAATATTACGTGTGTTGATGTTTTGATCACTCAGTAAAAAAAGAGCGGCGATCGCATCACCTATAGTAAAGTTTACTTTTCCTTCATAAACCTGATCTAAAATTTTTGGGCGAAAACCTTCTAAAATATGTAACTCATCAACACTCTCTACCTCCATACCTAAGGAGTTAAAACCTATATTTTTTGGTTTTTTGATAATATCTGCTTTTTTGATGATCCAACTCTCATCACTATAAAACGCTTTTTTTGCTATAAGCACCTCTTGCAAAGAGTTCTCTTTAATACTAAAAACGCGGATCCCCTCTGCACTCTCTTGGAGTGGAAGCATCTTAGAAAAATAGATATATTTGTCCCTATATGTAAAAAAGAGATCTTGTGTGGGAGAGAGATATTCTGCATTACGTTTAATATTGCCAGAGAACTCCTCTGCACGTGAAAAGCTTGAAGAACTATGGAGTGAAATAAAAATAAAAGTTACAAAAGCTGAAACTACAACAAAAGGTTTTAATACATCTATTCGCGAATAACCAAGAGAATAAAATGAAACAAGGGCATTGGATCGAATAAGATAGATCTTTGTTGCTATCATTGCAAAAATCAAAGAGAGCGGGACAAGAGTATCTATAGCAAAAAAAGATTTGTATACAAGATAGATCAAAACTAAGTTTGCAGAATCAGAAAGTTTATCTGCTTGACCCATATAGTCAAAACCTACAAAAAAGAGGACAAGAGCTGTGAGTATTACAAAAAAATATTTGAGATAGTGATACGATATATATCGAAAAGCCAACATAGCCTGCTTATCCTCTGCTTTTAGAAATTAAGACGCTATTTTAGCTGAAACTTTTTTATAGTATATTGAGAACTCACATCTTCAAGAGAGTTTTGTAAAAGTGCTATCACCGCTTTTGTAGTGTGTTCTATCCATTGCGTTAAATGTTGTTTCTCTTCACTGCTAAACTCACTTAAAACATAAGAAGCGACCTCTCCCTTATGTTCTGGTTTGCCTATCCCCATCCGTACCCGTATATACTCTTTGGAGATCCTTGCATCAGTCGATTTAAGACCATTATGACCGCCATCTCCTCCGCCAAACTTAAAGCGCAAAGTACCAAAAGCAAGATCAAGATCATCATGAATAACAAGTACTTTATCTATTTTATAAAAATTTTTCACTGCTACAATAGAATCGCCTGATAAATTCATATAAGTGAGAGGTTTTAGTAAAAAATGTTCAGAAAATTTATAAAGTTCGCCCTGAAAAGAGGAGGAAGATAAAGAAGCGTTACACTCTTTAATAAGTGCATCTATCACCATAAAACCAATATTATGGCGTGTGTGTTCATAGTGAGGGCCAGGATTTCCCAGACCCACTATGAGCATAATTATTTTGCCTTAATTACACTAAGTACAGATACACGATCAGCATCTGTATATTTTACATTTTCGTATGTATCAAGATCACGGATCAGTTTAGAATCACCAACATCCATTGCAGTTACATCTACAACAATTGCGCTTGGAATATTTTCGATTGCAGCTTTTACTCTTAAACGTGGTTTTGCAACATGTACAAGACCTTTGTTTTTAAGACCGATCGCTTCACCTTGTGGTACTACAGGAACATGGTAATGTGTTTCAACACCATTTTGTGCTACCATAAGATCAACGTGAAGTAACTTTCCAGTTACAGGGTGAGACTCATACGCTTGAACAACAACATTCATCTCTTTGCCATCAATTGACACAGGGAATGATAAAGTATCTTTTTTGCGTACTGTACGGATATACTCATTCTCTTTGAATGCAGCATTGATATTCTCAAGCCCTTTACCATACACGTTTGCAATTAGATAACCATCACGGCGTAGTGCCTTTGTATCGGCTTTGCCAGTACTCTTTCTAATTATACCTTCTAACATAGGTGATTCCTTAAATAAAAAATAGGCGAAATTATATCTATAATAGCTTTAAATTTTATTGAAAATATCTTATGATTTAAGATCAAAGATATCATCATTTGTTTCAACAGAAGCACCACCTGTACCTGTTTTTGTTTTTTCTGAAATACTTCCACCAGAGAGTCCACTCATACGAAGTTCCATATCAGAAGCACTCGTTGCATAATCTTTTGCTTTTTCTTTAGAGATAAAACCTTCATTGTAAAGGTCTAAAATATGCTGATCGAAACTTTGTGATTTGTAGTGTTCACGCCCTTTTTCAATTGCATCACGGATCTCATAATCTCTATTTTCCATAATAAGTTTTTCTATAAGCGGTGTACGCACAAGGATCTCCATACCAGCACGTCGTCCCCCCTCAACAGTTGGGATCAGCCTTTGAGAGACGATCCCCTGTATAACACCTGCTAAAGAGAGTCTTACACGGTTTTGCTCTTCTGTAGGGAAAGTCGCGATAATACGGTTAATAGTCTCTTTTGCATCAATAGTATGCAGGGTAGAGAAAACAAGGTGACCGGTATCGGCAGCATGAAGGGCAAGGTTGATCGTTTCTTGATCCCGCATCTCCCCAACAAGAATAATATCGGGGTCTTCACGAAGTGCTGCACGCAAGGCATTTCCAAAAGAGAGTGTATCTTGTCCAACTGAACGCTGATTGATAATACAGCCCCTATCTTTGTGAACGAACTCAATTGGATCTTCAATCGTAATAATATGCTTTTTTTGTGTTAGATTGATCTCATTGATAAGTGTTGCAAGTGTTGTTGACTTACCACTTCCCGTTACCCCTGTTACCAAGACAAGCCCACGCTCTTTTTGTGTAAACTGACGTAATACCTCTGGAAGGTTGAGTTCTTCAAACTTAGGGATCACAACTGGGATCACACGAAATACGGCTGATACTCCATCCATCTGAAAAAAGATATTTACACGAAAACGTGTACGCTCATCGTATGGATAAACTAAGTCGACCTCTTTATTTTCAACAAGTTCATGAAACCTTCCCTTTAGAAGCTCTTTAGCAAAAGTAAGCGCGTCTTCTTTTGAGAGGATACCACCTGAAAACTGGATCAAACTACCATTGATCCTTGCACGTATAACAGAATTGGCTTTCACATGAAGGTCACTTCCCCCATTTTCAATCATCTTTTTTAAATATGCTCGTATTTTTTTGAGTTGCTCAAAGGTAAGTTTACTAACATCAATTTCATTTGGATTTATTACAGAACTCATAGGGCCTCCAGTATATCTTGAAATGCGTCTTTAAAAGCTTTTAAACCATCTGTTATCTGATCTTCAATGATACGATCAAAATCAATTCCGGCATTGGCAATAGCTTCAAAGTGATCTTGAATAATTTCACTTGCAATTGGTAAAGCTTGCTGTTTAAGACCATTTGCATCAAAAGCTTTGATCGTTTCTATTGGTGCAGTATTGACACTGTTATAAGCGAGTAAAGAATCTACATAATAGTGTGCTGGTAAAGAATCATCTTTTACGCCAGTACTTGCAAAAAGAGCGCGACACCCCTCTATATTCATCTCTTCGATTGCGTTATAGATTGCCGCAGAGTTATAAACTCCACTAAGCCCAGTAGGAATACCCTTTTGTGCCAAGCTTGTATCTAAGGCTCTATCGATGCGACTTACAAAAATACTGATAACTGTATCTACTTTTTTTGTATATTTTTTAAGTCCTCTCTCAAAAGCCTGTGCACATGAAAGTGCTTGTTTTTTTGAAAAGATCAGTGTTGCATTTACAGGAATACCTATACTTACAAACTCTTGCATTGCTATATATCCTGCTTCTGTTGCAGGAACTTTAATCATAACATTTGCTCTTTGGATCGTCTCAAAAAGACGTTTCCCCTCTTGTATAGTTGCTTGTGCGTCATCACATAAAAAAGGATCAACCTCAATACTTACATAACCATCATCGCCACTTTCATAAAGAGGCTTTAAAATATCTGCCGCTTTTTGAATATCGTATATCGCTACAGCTTCATACTTCTCTTTTGCTTCTTTTTCTTGCAAAGATTGAAGTTGCTCTTTATATGCAGGAGAAGTTAAAATTGCATTTTTAAATATTGCAGGATTAGATGTTGCTCCGTTAATTATTCCTTTGTTAATAAGTTCTTTAAACTCATTATCTAGGTAATCTCTTTCAATAAAATCAGCCCATAATGAAAACTTCAGATCTTCCAAATACATTCATGTGTCCTAAAAAAAATTTGTTCATTATAGCTCAAAAAATCTCAATCTTCTTTAAAATATTGCTTCGTATGCAATTATGTGAAAAGTTCTAGGGAAGATAGATCTTTTCTAAAAGTTCATTATACTCACTATATACATCACTATCGAGTGTAATGCCCCCTCCACTCTTGTAAAAAAACAGTTCCTGATCTTTTTGCAAAAAACGAATCATCACCCCACTATCAAAACTCTCACCATCAAAAACCCCAAAGATACCACTAAAATAGCCTCTCTCATACCCTTCTATTTTTTCTATAATCTCTAAAGTGCTTTTTTTGGGAGTGCCACTTATACTTCCTGCTGGGAGTAAAGTACCTAAGATATCTCCAAGCCTCTCCTGCCAACCTACATCTAGGTCTCCACATATATGAGAACTGACTTGCAAAAGCTTTTTCTCTTTTGTTGTAATAGTATCTATATAACGGAACTCTTTAACACGTACATTTGAAGCGATCATAGAGAGATCATTGCGAAGCAGGTCCACTACCATTACATGTTCTGCCATCTCTTTTTTATTCTCTAAAATTGTTTGTTCTGCATTGGGTACAGAAGCATCTATTGTCCCTTTCATGGGAAATGTATGAATAGTATTATTAGCAATTTGCACAAACTTTTCTGGAGAAAAACATATAAATTCATCACCAACACGAAGTTTATACGTAGCATTTACATCTTCATAGATCTCTTTGAGAGATGCAGATGGGCACACCCTTGTCTTTTGTGTAAGGTTAAGTAAGTAAGTCTCCCCTGATGCTATCTTATCTTGGACCTGTAAAAATTTTTTTTTGTACACCTCAAAATCTATTGGATATTTTTGAAGTGTATGTGCATGGGGTTTATAGATATAATCATGTTCAATCTTATATGCGATATCCCATTTTTGCAGATCTTTTAAAGGAATTATTTTTGGTTTTTGAAGTTTAAAATCTATAATAACGAGAAAAGGGGTTTTCTCTTTTGCCAGTTGGTTAATAGCCTCAAAGATCATAAATAAGTTTTTTAAGCACTGCCATTCTTATAGATACACCATTTTGTACTTGTTGTAGTACTTTACAGCGTTCATCTGCTAAAAGTGCATCGCATATATCGATATTTCTATGCACAGGACCAGGGTGCAGTAGTATAATATTACGATCCCCTATCAGTTCTGAGGTAATACAAAAATCACTTGCATAATCTTTTAGTGATGCATAACTTTGTGAAGAGTGGCGTTCAGTTTGAGTACGTAAACTCATGATAGCATCTACTTCATCTATTATCTCTTCTAAAAAATGTGTACTGCGTAGAGGTGTTTTTGGTAAAAAATGAGGCGGAGCAACCAAAATCACTTCCATCCCAAAACGACTAAGAAGTTCAATATTTGAATTTGCAACACGAGAGTTTTTTATATCTCCCACAATCGCTATTTTTTTCCCTTGTAGTTCGCCAAAATGTTCACGTAATGTGTAAAGGTCTAAAAGAGCTTGCGTTGGGTGGGCATGTGCACCATCTCCTGCATTGATAATAGCTGCTTTTGTATGGTTAGAGAGGATCTTTGGCACTCCCGCATTTTGGTGACGCACGATAATAGCGTGAGGTCCCATTGCATCAAGGTTCATAGCTGTATCTACAAGAGTTTCCCCTTTTTTTGTAGAGCTTTTTGCTACATCAAGATGGACAATGTTAGCACCTAAACGTTTAGCTGCTATTTCAAAAGAGCTTCTTGTACGCGTAGAGTTTTCAAAAAACAGCGTGATAATAATCTTATCTTCTAAGATTCTATCAAACCTCCCATCACTAAACTTTTTCGCATCACTCAAGATCTCTTCGATCTGCTCATTTGTAAAATCATCAGTACGGATTAAATGTTGCATTCTTGTATCACATCTCATTTTTTTTACAAATTATACAAGAGTTCACTAATAATATCAATATCATCATCAACTTTTAAAATCTTTTGCCCTATTGCTTCATAATAAGGTAAAGAGACCTTCTCAAAGCCTTTGTCTTGATCTTTGCAATTATATGCAGTAAGGTAAGAGATAGTATGTGCTTCGAGTGCTTTTTGACTTAAGATAGTATCGTTAATACAACCTAAAGAACAGTGTGTAACCAAAAGTGTCGTTGCTTTAAGGTATGCGATCAGATCTATCATCATCCACTCCTGATCAATAGGCACATATAAGCCTCCAGCCCCTTCAATAATAACTACATCACACGTATCTTCAAGTTTAAAAAGGCTCTTTTCTATTTTATGAAGATCTAAAGGGGTGTTTTTAGAAGAGACAAGAGGGGAAGCTGGAAGTTCATACTGAATAGGGACAATATCTTCCACCTCCAAAGACCATAAAGAGGAGTTTACCTCTTTGAGTGTTTGTAGCAAACTCTCACCATCTAATGCTACACCATCAACAACTCCAGTCTCTATAGGTTTTATAACACCAACACTCAAACCTTTGGCAGCATACGCTTTCATAAGTAGTTTTGTTGTATAGGTCTTGCCTATATCCGTATTTGTTGCTGTAACAAATATTCTTTTTGCCATCACTCTTTTTCCTTTCTTTATTGCTTTTATTATACTCAAACTATTCTTCTAATCTCACTACATATTTGCTATAATCAAGTATCATTTTACAAGTATTATAAAAAGGTAGTTCTATGGGAACAGACACACACTTAGATACAATTGAAGAGATCTCTATTAAACACCCAAAACGCTATAAAGTATTTTTACTCAATGATGACTATAGTTCAATGGACTTTGTAGTAGATATTCTTATGAGCATTTTTCATAAAACATACGAAGAAGCAGAAGCTATTATGCTAGAAGTACATAAAAAAGATCGTGGTATTTGTGGTGTATACACCTATGAGATCGCTGAAACAAAAGTTATGCAGGTACACAAACGTGCAAAAGAGAATGGCTTTCCACTCAAAGCTACTATGGAAGAGGAATAAATATGATTAGCCCATCACTCAATGAGATCTTCCAAAAATCGATCTTACTTGCAAAAGAACTTCGCCATGAATATCTCACAATTGAACATATTTTCTATATTCTTTTAAGCTCTCCAGAGGGGAATCATATTATCTCCATGTGTGGGGGAGATGTTACAAAGATGAAAGAGTTGCTCAAAGAGTATATCTCTAAAAATATAGAAGCTCTCCCTGAAAATATGCAACAAGACCCTTATGAGAGTGTAGCACTCTCACGACTTATTGACAGTATGATAAAACATATTCAGAGTGCAGGACAAAAAAGTGCTGATGTAGGAGATCTACTTGCTGCACTTTATGATGAAGATCATACCTTTGCATGTATGCTTTTAGAGAAATATCAGATCTCACGTTTAGATATCTTAGAGATTATCTCTCACAGTGATATTCAACTAGAAAGTCAAGAGAGTGAGTCCTATCTTGCAAAATACTCTATAGATCTTTTACAAAAAGCAAAAGAGGGAAAAATAGACCCTGTTATTGGACGTAATAGTGAGATCAAAAGAGTGACACAGATACTCTGCCGTCGTAAAAAAAACAATCCTATTTTAGTAGGGGAGCCAGGAGTTGGAAAAACAGCAATTGCAGAAGGCTTAGCTCTTAATATTGCAAGTGGTGAAGTTCCTGAAATTTTAGAAGATGCACAACTTTACGCACTTGATCTCAGCGCTCTTCTTGCAGGTACAAAATATAGAGGAGACTTTGAGAAAAGGCTCAAAGGGGTTATAGATGAGATCAAGCAGCAGCATAACGCTATTTTGTTTATCGATGAGATCCATACACTTATAGGTGCTGGAGCAACAAGTGGTACTATGGATGCTGCAAATCAGCTTAAACCAGCCCTCGCCTCAGGAGAGCTTAAATGTATGGGTGCAACAACTTTTGCAGAATACCGCAATGGTTTTGAAAAAGATAAAGCACTAAGTCGTAGATTTTCCAAAGTTGATGTCAATGAGCCTTCAGAAAAAACAAGCTTTTTGATCCTTAAAGGTCTTCAAGAAAAATATGAAAAGCATCATAGTATAGCCTACACTGATGGTGCACTCAGATCTGCTGTTTCACTCTCAAAACGTTACATAACAGATAGATTTTTACCTGATAAAGCGATAGATATCATAGATGAAACGGCTGCATCTTTTCATCTCAAGAAAAAAGCAAAGAAAAAAATATCTACTAAAGATATAGAAAGAACAATTGCATCTATTTTAGGAACTTCTATCTCCCATATAGATAAAAATGAAACAGAAGCACTACAAAACTTAGAACAAGATCTCAAAACACAGGTTATCGGACAAGATGATGCAGTCCATAAAGTTGCAAAAGCTATTAAGATCTCTAAAGCGGGACTCACACCAGAAAATAAACCTATCGCCTCATTCTTATTTGCTGGACCTACTGGCGTTGGAAAAACTGAACTTGCTATTGCATTGAGTCAAATACTCGATATCCACTTTGAACGTTTTGATATGAGTGAATATATGGAGAAACATGCTCTGAGTCGTTTAGTAGGTGCTCCCCCTGGTTACGTTGGCTATGAGCAAGGAGGCTTACTTACAGAGGTTATTAAAAAACATCCATATACTGTTTTATTACTTGATGAGATTGAAAAAGCACATCCTGAACTTATCAATATTCTTCTTCAAATTATGGATAATGCTACACTCACAGACAATAATGGGTATAAAGCAAATTTTCAAAATGTTATTTTGATTATGACCTCAAATGTAGGTGCAAGCACACGTGGAGTGATGGGATTTAATAAAGACAGCTCCCTTGCAAAAAATGAAGAACTCAAAGCTTTTTTTACTCCCGAGTTTAGAAATAGGCTCGATGCAGTAGTAGAATTTTCTCAATTGGATCTTCAAACTGTAGAGGGGATCGTAGCGAAATTTATTACTGAACTGAATACTTCACTTAAAAAGAAAAAAATTATTGTCAATCTAAGTGATGATGCTCTAAACTTTATTGCCAAGTCAGCTTACTCCCAAGAGATGGGTGCTCGACCGTTAAAACGCTACATACAGGATAATATTACAAATCAACTCAGTGATGCAATGCTTTTTGGAGAATTAAAAAAAGGTGGTGAAGTTTACGTAGGAACTAATAATAATGCACTCACTTTAAAATTTGAAGGGAAACATTGATCCCTAAACTCTCTGCATATGATCTTACTTTTCCACATCCCCATGATGCTAATGAAGATGGTATTTTAGCATGGGGTGGAGATCTTAACCCCTCTCGTCTCATACGAGCATATCAAAATGGTATCTTCCCTTGGTATAGCCAAAATGATCCTATACTTTGGTGGTCACCAGATCCAAGACTTATCATGGAATTAGATGATTTTAAGCTAAGTCGCTCATTAAAAAAAAGTATGAAAAAATTTACCTATAAATTTGACAACGCTTTTGTAGAAGTGATGCAAGAATGCAAAAACATCTCAAGAAAAGATCAAACTGGTACATGGATACAAGAAGACACTATAGAAGCATATAATGAACTCTTTGGAATGGGTATAGCACACTCTGTAGAAGCTTACTATAATGAAGAGCTTGTAGGTGGTCTTTATGGTCTAAGCATAGGAGCTGTGTTTTGTGGAGAATCGATGTTTGCAAAAAAAACAGATGCTTCAAAAGCAGCCTATGCAACTTTGGTAAAACATCTCAAAACTTGGGGTTATGATTTTATAGACTGTCAAGTTCCTACACAACACCTTAAGAGCCTTGGTGCAAAAGAGGTTGCAAGAGAGTATTTTTTAAATAGACTTTATAAAGAGAATATGAATATAATTGAGCATAAATGGGAAATAATCAAAGAGAAGCAGTGTTAATTGTTAAAAGTAAAGTGAATATAACAGTAGTAAAGGCGAGAAGATAAAAAAGAGAGGTAATAAATGATCGAACTAGGCAGCGACCTACGTTTCCAACCCTGAGAGGGTCAGTATTATCAGCGATGAGAGGCTTAGCTTCTGGGTTCGGAATGGGGCCA
>Ga0193960_1000008_pt1 | contig 103076 bp, 88 predicted proteins | sample FB_3_MG_FD_140338 | JGI IMG/M metagenome (GOLD analysis project Ga0193960, IMG submission 140338) | Microbial mat bacterial communities from the Broadkill River, Lewes, Delaware, United States - FB_3_MG | ecosystem: Environmental > Aquatic > Freshwater > River > Microbial mats | place: USA... | reverse complement strand
GTTGGTTAGGCAAAGATAAAGCTGATCGGTTACATTGGGATAGCCACATGGTGATCCGCGAGTTAAAAGAATTGGCAGATATTGGCGGTGAGGTCGTTGATACCGTCGTTGATACAGTTGTAGGTTTGTGGGATATCGCGACAGTAATTGTTACTGTCGCGGGGAATAATATAATGCTGACGATTGATGTTGCCAAAGCGGCGTTAAAGTTCCAACAAAAAATACTTGCCGGTGATGTTGAGGCCATAAAAAAGGATCTAACAGAGTTGGGTATTGCGGTTAATGATATGCTTGATAGCACGGCAACATTTTTACGCGCAATAGATAAAGGGCTCACCTTATTTAACCGATTAATCAATGATCCTCGATCACGTACCATTATCAAAGATTACTTTGACAGCCTTTTTCAAAGTACACCCTACCGTGATACTCGCACTATGCCCGTTCGAGTCATCTCTGAGCTAGGTATTGAGGTTCTATTAGCCATAGCCACTGCGGGTGTTGGAACTCTTGCCCGGCGTGCGGCATCAACGGGGACAAAGATAAGTCGTGGTAATGCTGTTGCTAAACGCATAGGCCCGTTTACACCAGAGGCGATTGATACCATAGCTGATTTGTCTCAGGCATTAGGTAATGATGCCATAAAGTTGGAGGCGCTGCCCTCAAAACCTAAAAGTTTAGATATTCCTGAGTATGCAAAGCCAAATTTAAACGCCCCCTCCAAAAAAATACAAGTAATTTCTAAGTTAACAAAACAGTCTGACCAGTATGCTGAGCTAGTTAATTCAAATAAGCCGTGGTCATGGAAAGATTTTCCAGAAGGTGAATCACTTACAATAAAAGACAAGCGTGCCATAAAGGCCGATGCAATAAAGCGGCAACTAATACCTGATGTGAAATATAAAACTGGAACAAAATACCCAGACTTTAAAGCCGCTGGACTAATTAAAAAGACAGATCGATTGCCAGAAGAGCTATGGAAAGAATCTGATTATAAGCAATTCAAATGGTTAGATAAAAATATACCCGGAGGCCAACCAGAAGGTTATACTTGGCATCATTCTGAAATACCCGGCCAAATGGAGCTGGTGCCATTTGGCCCTCATAATACAATAAATCATCAAGGTGGACGGTCAATAGGCCACTGGGCACATGCTAAGAGGTAGAAATATGAAGATTCAATCGTCTATTAATGCTCCATCAAACCAAACTATTCAGAACTTTGAAACGTTTTATAGGGTTTTACTCCCACAGAGCTTTATTACATTTATTAGTGCCTACAACGGCGCTATACCTGAAAAGTTAATTATATCTGCTAACGGGCAAGAGCGATTAGTAGAAAAGTTTTTGTGTTTACTTGAGAATCCTAGTGATGAGCCAGTAGAAGGGCAGTATGATATAGGGGTTGTTATTACGCAAATAGAGGATAGATTAACAGACGATGAAGACTTGATTGGCGCAAATATCATTCCTTTTGCTGCAATTTTTGGGGGGGATTTCCTTTGTATGGATTTTAGGAATAATCCAGAAAATCCAAATATAATATTGTGGGACCACAATGAATCTGATGAACTTGACCCAGTAACATATGATGTATCAGTATCGTTTAGTGATTTCTTTAGCGCGATTAGTTAATGGTATAAGTACTCTACTAACCTGATGGCAATAGCTAGAGTAATCTATGTTGAATAGTTTTAGTGACTTTCTATCATATATTATGTCGTAAAAGTGTCGTAATGAATAACCAATAAAGGCCACAATACAAGTGGCCATGTCCCTCTAACGTATTGATTTAACTAACAGTGGCTAATAAAGGCTAACGTGGTTGGGAAAGTAGAGGGGTTTCAAATCCCCCGCCTCCACCATTAACCCTTTTCACGATATTTCAAATCGTCCCGCAGCCTTTGAAAACAAAGGCTTTCACTTATACCCAAAGAAGCTCTGCAAAGGACGTGACGCCAAAGACGCACGAATAAAGAAGGCGAAGCGACGTTAAATCGCTATCATTAAAATCAACAAACGTTCAATATATTGAGCATCTGATCACAGTTTTAGAGTGGTTCATTGACAATTTTTTGTGCTTTTTATAGCCTCCCGAGTAAGTTTAATAACTTTAGAATATCTTTAAGGTATAAAGGAAAAAACAAGTAAGTTAACCAAACACAAGGAATATAATGAAATGTCTGTTTTTCTAAACATCGAAAGCATAAAGGGTGAATCTTCTGACGCTAATCATAAAGACTGGATTGATGTAGAATCGTGGCGCTGGGGGACAGAACGGAAGATAACTTCATCGACATCTACACAAGGAGATCGTGAATCAAGTAACGCAGAAGTATCGAGCCTACATATTACTAAGCGTATTGATAGTGCTACACCCAAAATCTTTATTGAATCTTGTTGTGGAACGGGTAAAACCGTCAAGCTGCATTTATCTAAAACAGGCGCGGGTAGCGGTACTGATGTCTATATGGAATTCATTCTAAAAAATGCCTTGATTGAAAAGCTAGAATTGAGTGGTAAAGCCCAAGGGAGCCAACGCCCATTAGAGGTTCTATCATTTAGCTTTGTTGAAATAGAAGTCAAATATACCCCTCACGATGAAGATGGCAATGCGGCAGCCCCAATAGCAGTTGCATTTGATACCGCGACCAATACTAAGCGATAATACCGAGGTGTTTAATGAGTGCAGTATTAGAGCAGTTTTATAAAACTACCGCTATTAATGCATGGGATATAATGAGCGATAGCATGCCTGCTAATCCGGTGGCGGTCAATTACTGTCCGGTTGATGTTCAGCACTACCCATTAAGACAAGTGGGTAGTGTCTCTGATGAACAGCAAGTGTATATTGATAAAGCCGTTAAGTTTGCAAAAGAGGAATTGCGGGAGCTTGGTGGCTATATTGATGTGCCAGAAGAGACGATATTGAATGTCTTGGTTGACTCCATTAGGAGTGGCTGGAATGACATTATGGAAAAGGGCCATACGGTTGGTGTTATAGTAGAAGTGACTGGAATAGTCGGTTTTGGTATGGTTGCTGGTGTATTTATTGCTTACGATAAAACAGGTCGCTCTATTATTGGCTTTGCTGGCATGGCTGCTGGTGCTGCGGCTGAAATATCCGGTTTACTTGGAGGCTTTTATTACTCTAGTAGTCGTGAAGGCTTAGAAGGTTGGAGTGGCGAGTTTAATGCCTCTGCTGCATTTTTTGTTGGTGCCGAGTGGGAAGCGATGTTCACGGGGAGGCAATCAGGGCATGTAGTTGGCGCGACTGCTGGCTTTGGAATTGCTCTTTCTGTGGAGTTCCAATATGCGTGGTTAATTAGCGAAAAAGAAGGCTAGCTCTATATGATCTCTACTGTAAAAACAGAGCATACCCCCTATAAGCACCCTTTTTATTTTATTTTTCCTGAAAAAATAGCTATTCCATTGCTTTTTTTGTCTGCAACAGTCTTTATGTTATTTTTTTTGGGTCTATCAGTTCTTGCCTCTGAATATCATGGAGATTATAACGATATCCCATTAGACTTAAAAATTAGTGCATGCTTCCTGGCATTATTTGCTTACTCAATGCCCCTTTTTTTTGTAATTTGTGCTTATCGCCGTGCTAAATTTTTACGAAATGGTGGTTACTGTGTCATAGCGCCTGATTATATTGAATCCGTTTTTCAAGGAAAGCACAAAAGATATGAATACAAAAACCGCTCTATAAAAACTAAACAGTACAAAAGCGGTGGCGCCGATATTTTTATCGGCAAAAGCTTGGTTGATGTGTTAAAACACGGGCCTATATTATTTACGCCTGCTTTTTTTAGGGCTTGGGCGACGCTTATGGGTTTTGGTGCTCCTTTATATCGAGTTACCAATGCAGATGAAGTGATAAGTTATTTAGAAACCAACAGATAGTCTAGGCTTTTATATAAATGAGTGTCGTAATGAATAACCCATAAAGACCAATAAAGGCCACAATACAAGTGGCCATGTCCCTCTAACGTATTGATTTAACTAACAGTGGCTAATAAAGGCTAACGTGGTTGGGAGAGTAGAGGGGTTTCAAATCCCCCGCCTCCACCATTAACCCTTCTCACGATATTTCAAATCGTCCCGCAGCCTTTGAAAACAAAGGCTTTCACTTATACCCTTCTATTTTAGATATACTTATTTCTTGCCCACGCTGCTCGCTATAGATCTTCTAGGCCTGCGCTCACCTGTCTTCCAGTATTTACGTTGCTATACCTACATATGAACCCTACGTCTGGGTGAAATAAAACCAACTGCAATTCTGGTGAAAATGTAAATAAAATCGAACACTTCAGCAATGTACCTGCGGTAAAATGGCGGTGTTATTATTTTTTAGCTGTAGGTATTCTAATGTTTGAGCATTGGGTCATATACCGGTATTGAGTAGGGTGCTATTGCTAGGACGCAGTAAGGAATAATCGATAGCAAGGGTTTAATATCAAAGCGCATACTCCAAAAAAACCAACGTATAAATCGATTTTTAAAATACCAATAAGATCAATCGCTTATGGTACGTCTAAAAATAATGAGTATTTGAGTGAATGATGCGTTAAGTGTTTGTTGTTATTTTCTTCGTTATACTCCTGTTTACTGCCGCATAGGCAGCTTAGAAAAGTTATTTGCATCTATATTAGTTTTTTATTACTAACGGCTCTCTTAGACTCTCTTAGATATTAATAGTTTTTATTAAAAATCTAACGAATATTGCTAACTATTTAAAATAGGCTAGCCATTTTTTACCGTCATGGCTCTAGGTATGGGGTGTTATAATACTGTGCGCCTTAGTCCACATTAACCCTATAGCAACACAGCTACAATAGTATTATTGAAGGGCGCTTAACGCCCTTTTTGGCGATTTAAAACCAAGGTACTGTGGCTGTTTTTGCCAGACCATAGCAATCAAATACACCGGCTACCGCTTGCCGGGAAAGTGTTTGCTCAATAAATAACGGAAATTGATATTGCGCGTGCCCCAATTGTTTGGTTTGCTGGCTTTCAACGGTAATAAACGGTAACTGGCAATTTTTTGAATTATTCTCTTGTTGTAAATACGCCAGCACTTCATCATAGGGTTTATTTAAATGTGCTGCCCGACGCTTGGCTTTATTAGCGAGAGATTTAACCGGCTTGCGTTTAAAGCAGGCGTATATCTCTATGTTATCAGGAACGCTTTTGATCGATGTTATATGGCAATAATCTCTTAAGCGCGACAACCACTGGGCAATATTTAACGAGACCAGTGCCGCCTCGTCGATAGCCAGTAGGCGCAGCTTATCCCCTAAAGGAAATGCGTTATCGCCATAGTGTACGATAGAGAGCCCTACGGCAGATTTATTTGCACCGACTTTATTATCAGCCAGCGCAATATGCACTTGCTGAAAAATCTTTTGCCAGAGAAACCCCAAACTCACCTCGGCATCTGGTAGCAGTGTGATATCTAGATAGTGTTTCATAACCCCGCCTTATTTATCTTTATCGCTTTCACCAAATACACCCCCGCGCACCAGTGTCGCGACAACATAGTGTGCATCTTCTACGCGCGTGAGTGTTTCACCTCGCGCCCATGCATCAAAAAAGGTATAAAAGTCCTGTTTGTCTTTGGGTGTACGGTAGGCTTTACCCAGATTAGTGACTGCACCATAAGGCTCAATGGCTATAGGCCCAGCACTTGAGGCTGGGTCGTCAAATGCCGGGTACCAGGTATCAATCGTGCGCAGTGCATTGCCTAGCTTTTGTGAATGCATAGCGGCAACACCTCTCACATGGTATAAAATTTTACTCTTATCGCCTTTGCCTTTATCGAGCACTAACTCTTCGCTGGGGTAGACTTCTTGCCCCCGACCTACTTTAACAAAGCTGTTGATATCGAGTAATAAAAAATCATCACTGCTGGCTAATACCGCAGCGATAGATTCAGCCAGCTCGTTGATACTGGTATCATTCACATCGAAATCACGCGTACTGAATGCTTTGGCATTAAACACCCACGCTTGATCGAGTGTGTTATTTTTAGCGGTAACACGCACCTCTATATGCTCAGCACCCACGCGGTTGCGCCATAAAAAGCGCGCATTAGCGATATTGATTGCATAGCGGCGCGCGAGTTCGTGAAAAGTATGTTGTTCAATATAATCATTCACCGCCGCACTATAGCTTTGCTTAAACAGTGCATTATTACACGCCGAGGGCTCTGCCAGCCCTCCGAGTACCTTGAGGGTAAATTGTACATTTAAGGTATCTTGCTCAAGAGTCAGCGCACAGGCATCAACACGCTGTAGGTTGGGTTTTTCAACTTCTGCATTGAGTTTTGCCGGGTCATTTTTAACCGCTGCTTTTAGTCGGTTAGAAATAGTGCCGCGTACGGATTTTTCTGTGAGTGCAAGTGGCTCCAGTGCATCGCGGTTATCCCATGTGGTGCCGTACATATAACCATCGCTGGGTACTAATTTTTTTTCAAATGCCAGTACTGATGCGATATTGTCTTTTTTAGCCATGATAGTGATCCCTTTTGGTTAGTCGTCGAATTCTGCTTCGTTGATCGTTGTTGCTGTGTTGTAGGTTGTACTGTATTGGCCGCGCTGTTGGCATAAATACAGATTGTTGTCGACATGGTAGCGCCACAGTAAATCCTCTATCGCGTGTAACCGGTAGGGCATAATAAATTCGCCTAGGGTTACCACACTTTCGGCAAAACGGTGCGGTGTATCGGGGTCGCGCTGATTTTTAGCGGCCCCCAATTCACTGATGGCATGAAAGCCTGTAGCGATAGGTACGATCCAACCAGCGGGTTTGTCGTCGATACTTTTGCGGTGACTGTGCCATACAATATTATTGTCATCATCGCGGTTACAGTGGTGATGAATGGCGATATAATCAATTAATGCCTCTAGCGCATCGGCGCCTTTTTTCATGGCATCGACCATTAAGTCTCTGCGCTCAATCAGTACATAGCCCGGCATTAGTGCGCGTTGTAGCTGGCGCAGGTCGCGATCGTCGCCGTCTTTACTCACCATCACAAACGGGGGGGCAACCTGCATAATATCGCCGCCGGCGATTTTAATACCGGCATTTAATAGATGGGTTAAACTTGAGAGTAAATGCGCATGATCATCAATGCCCAAATCGGTAAACTCTATCACAAGGCTGGCCTCTAAACGGCAGCGCGCCTCTTCAATAAAGGCAGAGCGAGCACCGGTTTTATCCAGCGGGTTCGCGGTCGCTACAATTGAGTGTACAAAATCGTTATCGCCCTTGTAGGTGTGTAAATCGATAGCGTGGCTGACAACACCAACCGCGTTAAAACGCACAGCAATATCTTGCGCATTTAATTTTCGCTGTATCGCATGCACGGCCCCTAGCCATGCGGTCATTGCCGGGAACCCAATCGTAAACGGGCTTGATAGCGCATTAGCATTGTGTACGTGAATATGGGGAATAATCAGTAATTGTTTTATATCGCCAATCATCGCAAAGCCTCCTTATTGTGGTCGACTATTGTTTGTATATTCCGATACTCTTCATCACCGAGTTGTTCGGCCTGTTTACCCAGTATTTTCTCATATCCATGAAAGATAAATTGTGTGATTGAATAGCATACCGGCACCAGCCAGTCATCGGTACTTTCACGCAGGCCATTATGATCCTCGCACAACCACAGTGTTTGCGCCGCCGATAGCTGGCTGCTGGGGCGATAATATTGCTTAGGCGCTACCGCGCGCATCTGCCACATTTTTTCAATAATATAGTCAACAACCTGTTGGTAATAAGCATCACGCTGATCGCGCAGCGGGCTATTATTACCGCTGCTTTTATAGAGCTTGTGCAATGCTTGAAACACCGCTTTACAGTGAACGTAACGTACCGATTGGCTAAAAAAGTCACGGCGTGGAAATTGTATATCTCGGTGTTGAAATGAGGGCGGCAATGAAGACAACAAATAATATGATTGATTTTTATTATTTAGCCCACTAATGTTCTTAGGGTGATCCCCTCCACACTTAGTCTCCGTTAAACCTACAATTGACTTATAGGAAAAACTTAAGTGTTCATTATTTTTTCTAGCCCTCTTACCCAAATAAGATTCTCTAGAAAATTTATTGACATATTCAATCCTATTCTTCAACTCAAAAACAATACCTGAAGCAGTAAGAATTGACAGCTGGTGATAATCGCCTTCAAATGGAAAATAAACTTGCTTAACCAAATAACTGGTACGAAAATCTTGTTTACCAATATTTTCCCTAAAAGCATTCACCCACAAAAGAGCCTGTTCCTCACTAGCTGAAAAAATATTAACCATCGATGACACATCACCATTTAATATCATTTCATACACAGATAAATTATTGTATTTTAAAGAAATAAACTTAAAAACCTTTAATTTTGCAGCATTAACATGCGAATCAAAATCAACATTTAAATTACCAGTCCTCACAAACCCATCACTAGTACTTTGCGCTTCACACATAATCTTAGGAAACCTACAGTCAGGATGAGACATTTTAGCAGGATGGCTAACAATTACACTTTGCCCACTATCTTTTGAAAGATCTGTTATTTTATCATGCACCGCCCGCAAAGGATCATTATTATCTGCCAGCTCTTTTTCAAAGACGTCACAATAATCAATCAACAAATCATCAAAAACTTTAACATTATCAATTATTAAAAATGCTAGATCACCAGTTATATTTAGCGTTTCCAAACACTCTGCTACAACCGGATGATCCATATCACACAACCGCTTAAAAGACTGCTTATAAAAAATACTAAAGCTCAACAAACTAACAAGGTCTTTATGAAAATCAGACGAAGGATGAATTTTTTCTATCTTCTGAGTAGTTATTGCTGTAAACCAAGAAAGGTAATTAAATCTATCGCCACTCTTCTTACTTTCAGCAAGACAAAAATCTACAGAGCCACTATCCAATCTATTTTTTATTAATTTATCTATATGCTTTTTGAAATTATTAATCATTAAAATCCCCTATTAACTTTCCACCAACCCCAACTGGTCGTTATACTGATACGCTTGATTATCGCGATAAATAAAGCTCAGCTCGCCATAACGCATGGATGCCCAGCGCTGGCTAATGGCTTGCTCGTCGGCTATTTGGCGACAGCGCTGATCAAAATCGCGCACTAGCCACAGGCGGCTAGTGGCGCGCTCACTAAGCGCCACACGCTCAATAGCCAGTATCCGCTCACGATCAATCCATTCGCCCTGCTCGTTTTTTTCACAAAAGCGGCTGTGGTGTTTTTCGTCATCAAAAATCAAAGAGATTTTTACACTGGGCTCGCCATGCCTAAAGGGTGTTAACTGTTGTGAAAGTGCGGTTAAAAACCATGTCTGTTTAATCCACCCTTGTAAGGCCTCGGGGCCCGGTGTGCCACAGCGCCCGGTAACACTATACCTAGCAAGGCAGGCCCAGGTGGCCATGTGTTCTAGCTCGATTAGGCTGTTAGCTATTTCTGCCTCTCGAATGACGTCAACGGTGAGCCCGCGCGGTTGCTGAATACGGGGAATAGCATCGACTCGCTGTGCGATAGCATCGACATCGATCAAATCAGTAAGCACATGACTGTGTAGGGGCATATGCTCTTCAAACCCCGGCCGATTAAATACTTTTACCGATTTATCATGGCGGTTACTGTGGCGTAGCCCTCTCCAGTTATATTGCAATAGCGCGATATTAGGCGCGCTCACTTCACCATCGCGGTGGCGCCTAACCCGGCCTGCCAGCTGAATAATCGAGCGATAAGAGGATGGCTCAATAACGGCCCAATCAAAGTCGTGATCTCTGCCTACCTCTTCAACGGGTGTGGCGACTAGAATAAAAATCACGTTCGTTATGGCGTTATCGCGTTGTTTAATGCTGTTTAGGTGCTGGCGAATAACTGGGTTACTGAATGCTTGGGGCGGCTCGCCAGTGGATTCTTTGCGGGTGAGCACGCTATCTAAATGGTGCTCTTGTTGCGATCGCATTAATAAGACCTGCTGCGAGTGGTAGGCCATCAGGCGTACTTCTATCGCCGCAGGCCATGTTTTTTCGAGCAGGTAGCGTGTCAATGCAACACAAGGGGCAATATTGGCAACACGCACTACACCAAACGAGACCATTAACTGGGTCTTTTTATCGCACGTATGATGGTGCTGGTGCTTGGTGATAATACTCTGTGCAATAACGTCAAAATAGGCCTGCTGCTTGGTATCGATGCTATCTTGGAACAGGTGCTGTAATGCCTGATGGTTATCGGTATGAGTGCCGGTATCGGCAATAGTCTGGCAATTGGCAATATCGGCTTTGCGCTTAGCCGGTTGGCACTGTAGTTTGGCCACGCGCGCTTCAATAAACTGTGCGTGTTGCGCTCTGTAGTGTGTGATCGATTCAGAGGCTTTACTGGCCGTACTGGTTGCAACTTCGGTGGTAAATTCATCCACCCAGGCACAACCTATCACACCGGGTAGCGCGCGTGATTGACAAAATATCTGCCAACCCTCGCGGTAGCTATTAAAATAACCTTCGGCCAAAAACGGGGGGATCGTCGCCGATGAAATCATGACTTTGCGCCCAAGCATACCCGCGAGATGAATTAATCGTCCAATCGCAATTAAGTCGTTTCCGGTAAAATCATCAATTTCGTCAATCACAAGATCAGACGACATTAACCGCAGCGTGGGCAAAATATACCGGCCCCCACGTTTGGTTTCGGTAGCCGCCATTAAGTGATCAATGGTACACGCTAACACTGGGGCGTATAAAAATTGCCTGTCGCGGGTATCGCTAAGCACTGTACTTAGGTCTTTATCGGACATTTCACCGTCAAAGTCGATCGCCTCATCAAGCAGTGGCTCTTGTGACGCCGAGCCTGTCGTGTCATGGTAGCTATTATCAGCCTCATTAAAGAGGTTGTCAGGTTGATGACTAGAGTGAGTGGCCATTTTATGATACTGGTGTAGCTCTGCGACTGCGCGCGAGCCAATCACAACGGCTAAGTCTCTCTTATCGAGTTTTACCCGTTGGCGGTATTCATCGCCGGTTTGCAAGGTTAATGTTCTTAAACCCAGCGCAAGTGTAAAGCGCAGGCTTTGCGCATCATCAGACAGTGCGCGCATAATTTTGGCATTGGCAAAGGTTTTCCCACAGCCGGTACTGGCCATATTAACGGCAAAAAATCCATTGGGTTGTTCACTGTTAGTCTCGTGCACCGCTCGCCAAGCGTGTATCTTAGATACCGCCTTATCTTGCCATTGGTACGCTTTTGGGCTGCGCTTTTTTAACGCGTTAAGCCCATCGGCCACAGGCAGTGTTTTCTCAAATGAAGGCAGCCAGTGGGCGTTGCGCACTCCTTGCTTTGCCACCCCCACTAGGTGTTCATCTAGTGCTTGTTTTAAGGTATTGCTATTGCGATCTGTATTGGCATACAACACACTAAGACCGTGCCAATGCTTAGCCTTTGGCTGAGATGAAACAAAGTGATCACCCAGCATTAAACAAAGCCGCGCGTGGTGTAGAATAATGCGGTAGCTACCCTCGATTAACACGTGTTTTGCCTGCGGCTGGTTGTCGTATAACCGTTGCGCCCACTTTTTAATCTGGCTTAGCCACGGTTTTGATTGACTCAATAAACCCTTCGGGAAATAAAAACACTGCGGTAGTCTTTTTTGGTATTCTTGTTCATCTTGGCGGTTTTCATACCCCCACTCTTGTTGAATACGCGCAAGCATGCTATCGAGAGTCTCGGCTGTTTGCCCTTTGTATTGTGCGCTCTTGTCTTTACTGAGCAGTGGCAATCGGTGGTGGGTGAGAATCAACCAAGCGACCAGCTTCGCTAACATTGGCAAGCCTTTTAACGGGTTATCAACCGGGTTTTTTATCTGTTTTTTCAATAATTTTTCATTAATATCACCGGCTATTAATGCCTGCAACCACAGCTCATCACTCTCTACAGAGGTCGATTGTACGAGTGCATGCAATAGCAACACCGATATCCACTCGTGGCGAATAGGATCGCCTTTATAGCTCGGGGTATTTTTAGGGCTTAGTTTTTGTTGAAATAATGCGGTTGCCTTTCCCCAGTCGTGCAAGAGTGCGGCTACAGCAACCAGTGCTTTAATCAGTGGTAAGTAGGCCCAGTTATTTTCTACGGTTGTGGTTAATTGTGTGGTGCCCGTGCGATTAACCGGCACTAGGCCTTGAGCATTAAATTTAGATTTATTACCCACCACCCACACCAACTCGCTACGCGAGCGCGAGCGTATCCAGTGGCAACTAACCGCTGTATTTTTGGTGGCCGTTTTGCGCAAAGCTCTTTTAATGGCTAGTAGGCCGTCTTGGGTGATCAGTGTTTGCCAAGTATTACTGCCGATGCGCTCAGCAAAAGCATCGAGCACTTTGCGGGTACGCGCGAGGGCTTTTTTTTCACACTGAGAAATAAATGTCACCATCATGGCTGGTCTACCTCACCGGCAGGCACTGCCGTATCAGTAAAGTCGTAAAGTGCGGCGGCCTTGACCTGATTAAACATAAAATCTAATGCCTTGTTATCCACAAAGGCTTGCAGACACTGCTGGCGAAACACTTGCTCGCTTGCGTTTTCTTGTGCGCAGATAAACGCCCAAGGGAGTACGAGCGTATCTTTAATTAAATCAGCGACATCAAATACTAACGCGCCACGGCGGGTTTTACCGTGCATAACTGCAAAGCCATGGGGTATGCCCAACACCCAGAGTGTAGTGGCCGCCAGACCATAAGCTAAATAATTGCCGTGGTTAAGAAAGGCGTTGGCGGTGTCAATTTGGCCCGTATTGGCATCGCGCTCACGGGTAAAGTCACCGTATTGTGTTGCGTTTGCCGCTATTTTGTAGAGCTGTTTGGTCAATAAGGCTTCGGCCTGTAGTAGTTGGCTTACCGTGAGCGCTTCGTTAATTTTAGTGGCATAGTTCGTCAATTGCTGTTGTAGCCCCACCATCTCTGCGCTAAACCCCTTGTTTTGTAACTCGCGGTTTTTTGCCCAAACTGTTTGCATATAGTTGATACGGGCTTCCTGAAATTGTTTAGCAATCTCCAGGCGCTTGTCGTCGTCAAACCAAAAACGCATCCAACCTTGTAAATACTCAGTCGGGCGGTATTCACTTTGCGGGCTTAGCCATTCGATCTCGTTAGCCATCAGCAAAGGGGTGCCACCACTGCCACAAAAACCCACTAGCACACCGGCTGATGCGAGCATACGCATGGCGGCCTGAGTAATAGAGGTGCCGGTACCCAGCAATAGGCAGGTGGTATTGGCAATTGGTATATTCCAATACTGCTGCTCTGTTTTCGATTGCGCTCTACCGGCTTCGGTTAAATACAATACACGGCCATCTTTTTGCATGACTTTGCACTTTTCTACGTAGTACAGATTGGCACGCTTAGAGTGCAATATTGCTTTTAAATCACTTGGGGCTAACGCATCCATTGGCTTGCTCGCTTGTGTCTCTTTGGTTATTTTTTATGTCGTGCTTTACGCTTTATTACTTATTGATACTCAGTATCCTACACGGTGGTGGTGCTCAATCGCTTACTGTATGCCTATCCAGTGGTACATTTGCAACCGCCGGGGTAGCTGGATGGGTCGCGGTGGGTGGGTCACAATAGTGCTCGAGTATCGCGGTGGCGGTGTTAATAATGTGTGCTCTCAAAGAGGGCGGGGCGATAACGCGCACCCCTGCACCATAGCGCAGCAGGTCGCGCACCAGTTCGCGTTCATCGCCATAAGGAACACGTAAATGATAGTACTGCCCTTCCCAGTGGCTGGTTTGTTCGCGGTGCCACTGCACGCTGGCGGCCTCGCGGGCAAGTGGTGGGCTAAAGCGTAGTACAGCGGTATGGGTCGCAGGGCCGGCAAAAATACCGTAGGCGCTGGCAAAGTGTGCGCTGCGCTCATCAGGCGCCATTGGCTGGCTTTTTTCTGCCTGGCGAGTCGCTTTTTGTATGCGCGAGACCATAAACGAGCGCGGTGCATGTTTGTGGTGGCACCACGCATCGAGATACCAGTTTTCTTGGTAGTAGACGAGCCCCTGCGGGCTGATGGTTCGCCGACTGCGCTTGCCGTGGTAGTCCTCATAGACAATAAACAGTTGGCGCTGGGTGATCAGTGTATCGGTTAACATGGCAAAGAGGTGGTTGCTGGCCGGGCGCCGTGTGGTGGGTAAAAATTGAATAAACCGGTTAAAATCGGTGGCGGTCAGCCCGCGTGCGGCCAGCTGGTCGGTTATGGGTTGGCGAAGGCTGTTGATATCGTCATCGAGTAGGCCGGCGTCCATGGTGTCGAGAATATTGAGGGTGGCTGCCAATCCTAGTAGCTCTGCGCTGGTTAGCCATAGTCCGGGCAGTTGAAAGTAATCGCCGTGATTTTGTGCGTAGTACCAGCGCTTTGTCGAGGGGTCGTACTCTAGAGGAGCATACAATCTATCGCGCAGGATATTAATATTTTTTTTAACCACCGCGCTTGATAATTGCAACTGCTGGGTTAATTGTTGCAGGGTAACACCGTAGCGTAGCGATGAAAAAATACGGTGTAATTTTTGTATCCGATCCATCTGTTCCATGGCGCAAAAAATTCCCAAAAAATTGATTTATTGTTATTTTCTCTGAAAAAGTGATGAAAATCCTAGCGCGCTTTTTTGGCGAAGTCGAGCACAAAACAGTAAACGTCGAAACACTTTACACTGAAATCGATTACATTGTTTAAATAACCAACGCATACAATAATTGCTGCCAATTTTTTATCGGTTTCATCAATAACAATTTATGCTTACTCTGTGTGGCTACGATAAGTATGCACAATAATTATTATACGTGGCTAGCCGCCCATAGATAATGCGGCACTGTTGGTGAATGCTGAGTGAATGCTGAGTGAATGCTTGATGAGTACTTGGTGAATGTTTGATAAGGGCTTGATGAGTATTTGATAAATATTTAGCGAGAGTTTGCGAGTATCGAGTAAAAGTAAAGCACTATAATTATCTATGCGATGGCGATTTACAATAGTATAGATTTGAGTATTGGGGTTGCTGGAGTGGGTTAATATTTTAGTGGTTTCATCACCCACAGAACAACGGTGTCGTTGTCACTGCTGGGGTTGCGTACAAAGTGGGGGTCGTCACCATGAATAGAAAAGCTATCGCCAGCATGTAAGGTGTAGTGCTTAGCACCAATGCTCAACTCAAGCACACCCGATTGCACATAGCCGGCTTCATCGCCTTTGCGCTTGCGCGGTTCACTGTCACTTTGTGCCAGCGGTGCAAGGGTGGTGAGTATTAATAAAAAATCGCCGCTTAAGCGTGGTGATAATAATTCTTCGCTAATGCCGGTGCCTGAAAAATCAAGGCTGCGGCGAGCATCACTGCGTACAATATAGTTAAGCTCGTCGCTGTACTGTTGGCTGTCGGTGTGAAAAAACCACGTGATTTGAACCTCAAGTACATCACTGATAGCTTGCAATACCGGAATGGGTAACGCGGATACGCCGCGTTCTACCTGGCTAACATAACCGACTGATTTGCCGATTTTTTCTGCCAGAAATGTCAGTGTGATACCTTTGGCTTTGCGCAAATCCCGAATCTGGCGCCCTACTCGCAAGTTATCCTGGTTGACATCATCGACCTGCGGGTTAACCGGTGAAGACATAATATTAAACCTTTAAACTCAAGCAATGCCCAACGACGGTGTTGGGGTTATCATCAATCCCGATCATACCAGAGAGTACAAAATAATAGCATCTCTTTGATAGAAGATAATCGATAAGATAACCCAGCGCTACCTAGGTTTTATGATTGGCATGCTTTTTGGGCGGCCTCAAGGGTTTGGCTTATCAAAGCATTGATGGTCATCGGGCCAACACCGCCGGGCACGGGAGTCACTGCACGCACCCGCTCAGCTAAACCTTGTTTATCGATATCACCTAGGCCACCGGGGTGGTAGCCTGCATCCACCACTATGGCGTTGTCTTTTATCCATTGTGCCTTGATAAATTCTGGCCGCCCTACCGCACCAATAACAATATCAGCTTGGGCAATATGCCCGACAAGGCCTGTTGTGCGCGAGTGGCAAGTGGTGACGGTGCAGTTGGCATTGAGCAGCATAGCGGCCATCGGTTTGCCCAGTATAGGGCTGCGCCCCACCACTACGGCGTGCTTGCCACTGAGTTCAATATTGTAGTGAGCAAGCAGGTACATAATGCCTGCGGGGGTTGCCGAGCCGTAGGCGGGCTCGGCCATGGCCATGCGCCCATAGCCTTGTGTCGTTACACCGTCTACGTCTTTGCTCAACGCGATAGCATCAAAACACTGGCGCTCGTCGATCTGCTCGGGCACGGGGTGTTGAAGTAAAATACCGTGAATATCAGGGTTTTGATTCAGCTCGTCAATGGTGGCTAACAACTGTGTAGTGGTGGTGGTTTCAGGCAGTGTTATGCGCTGTGAATCCATGCCGATACGGGTGCAGGCGTTGCCTTTCATTTTGACATACGTAGCCGATGCGGGGTCAGCGCCGACCAAAATAGTGGCCAGTACAGGGGTGCGGCCACCGTTTTTGGCTTTAAGTTCAGCGACGCGTTTTGCCAGTTCAATCTCGCGCTCAGCGGCCAGTGCTTTTCCATCCAGTAGTAGGGCTGTCATTGCATATCTCGTCGGTTGTTGAGGTTATGGGGCATTGCCTGTGGTCACACACGTAGACATTAACATTTGATTTTTTCCATGGCTGGGTCATAAAAAGCCCTAAACGATGGCTTAACACGATAGCGTACACACTCGACTTCTATTTCAAAATCACTCGCCTCTAGCCATTCTTTATTGATGCCGCCGTCGTGTTGTACATACCCCATGGCAATGGTGGCCCCTAGGGTATGGGCGAACATACCAGAGGTGACGCGCCCAACAATAATACCGTTGGCATAGATGGGCTCTTCGTGATAACACAGAGGTTCTGGGTCTTCAAATAAGAAGCTAACAAAGCGCTTGGTTAATGGGCCTGCCGCTTTTTGTTGCACCAGTGCCTCACGGCCAATAAAGCCGTCGGGTTTATTAAAATCTGCGGCAAAGCTTAAGCCAGCTTCAAGGGCGGTATCTTCATCGGTGATGTCATGCCCCCAATGGCGGTAGCCTTTTTCCATACGCAGGGAGTTCATGGTGTGGTAGCCATAGGGGCGAATACCAAAGGCTTTACCGGCGGCGAGTATCGCGTCGAATACACTGGGGGCATACTCGGTAGGAATGTACAACTCCCAACCTAGTTCACCCACGTAGGTAATGCGCGAGGCGCGCACGAGTGCATGGTGTATATCGATCTCGCGCGAGGTGGCAAAGGGAAAGCCCTCGTGGGATATATCGGCATCGGTGAGCGTACTTAAGGTGTCGCGGGCACGCGGGCCCATCACCGTTACTACAGCATAGGCCGAGGTGACATCATTGATAATAACTGTTTCAGTATCGCGCTTATGACGGCGCAGCCAATCGATATCGCGGTTTTGGCAGGCGACCCCTGAGACGATAAAATACGCTTCATCGCTCAGGCGAGTGACGGTAACATCCGCTTCAATACCACCGCGCTCGTTGAGCCATTGGGTGTAGACCATTTTACCCTCGGCAACATCCACATTGTTGCTGCACACCCGGTTGAGAAATGCTTTAGCATCGGGGCCTTCTACGCGGTATTTAGAAAACGAGCTCTGATCAATCACACCGACTGCCGTGCGCACGGCTTGGTGTTCGACCTTGTTATTGTCAAACCAATTTTGCCGGCCAAAGGAGTATTCATACTCGGGGGTTTGACCCTCATTGGCAAACCAGTTGGCGCGCTCCCAACCGTTTTCTACGCCAAATACGGCCCCCATTGCAGCGAGTTTGTCGTGTAACACTGAGCGGCGTACACCGCGTGCGGTTTTAAATTGTTTAAACGGGAAGTGGGTTTCATACAACAGCCCCAGCGATTCGGTGGTGCGCTCATAAAGGTAGCGCTGCGTGCCTTGAAAGGGCATATTGCGGCGAATATCAACGTCCCATAAATCTCGCGGGGCGTGACCTTTTTGAATCCACTGCGCCAACATTTTACCCGCCCCCCCGGCTGATTGAATACCGACAGAGTTAAAGCCTGCCGCGACAAAATAGTTGCGCAGCTCAGGGGCTTCACCTAAGTGGTAACGGTCATCGGGGGTAAAGGATTCTGGGCCATTAAAAAAGACTTGCAGGCCGGTTTTTTCCATAATGGGGAGCCGGTGCATAGCCGCTTCAAGATACGGCGCAAGATGATCAAAATCCTCGGGTAATTCATCAAAGCAAAAATCATCAGGAATGCCTTTCATGCCCCAGGGTTTGGCATTGGGCTCGAACATACCGATCAATAATTTACCGGCGTCTTCTTTGTAGTAGCAGTAGCCATCCATATCGCGCAGTGTCGGTAGCCCAGCGGTTAAATCGGGCATGTTTTCAGTGACGACATAAAAGTGCTCGGCAGCGTGCAGTGGTACGTTAACACCGGCTTTGCGGCCAAAGTCTCGCGCCCACATACCCGCACAGTTAACGACATATTCAGCGTCGATATCGCCGTGCTCGGTCACAACACCCGCCGCTTTATTGTCTTTACTTTTAATATCGATAACGCGGGTATTTTCAAAAATTTGCGCCCCCCCTAAACGCGCTCCTTTGGCGAGCGCCTGGGTGACATCAACCGGGCTTGCCATGCCATCCATCGGTAGGTGAATCGCCCCGACTACATCGTCAACATTCAGTAGCGGCCACATGGCTTGCGCGTCTTGCGGGCTGATCACATCGCAGGGAAACCCGGCTACTTTGGCCATGGAGGCACCGCGTTTAAGCTCGCGCAAGCGCTCTTGATTAGTGGCAATGGTGAGCGAGCCGTTGCGCACAAACCCTGTTGCCTGCCCGGTTTGCGCCTCTAATTGTTCGTAGAGACTGGCACTGTAGTTGGCCAGCATTGACATATTATAGCTCGCGCGCAAGGTGGGCACTAAACCCGCCGCATGCCAGGTGGTGCCACAGGTGAGGGTTTTTCGCTCCAGTAACACAACATCGGTGATGCCCAATTGTGTGAGGTGATAGGCGATACTGCAACCGATTACACCACCGCCAACGATGACGACCTGTGCCGATGAGGGGAGTGGTTTAGACATGGGCGTGGTTCTCCGCGATAGTCATGTGGCTATTTAAAAACAATGGTTTTATTGCCGTGCACCAGCACTAAATCTTCAAGGTGCGCGCGCAGCCCTCTGGCGAGTACGGTTTTTTCAGTATCTTTACCTAAACGAACGAGGTCATCGACTGTATCGCTGTGATTTACTCTCGATACATCTTGCTCAATAATAGGGCCTTGGTCTAGATCTTCGGTCACGTAATGACAGGTCGCCCCTATCAGTTTAACACCGCGCATCGAGGCTTGATGATAGGGTTTAGCGCCAATAAATGAGGGTAAGAAACTGTGGTGTATATTGATTACCTGATGCTTGTATTTTTCACACAGCCTCGGCGGAATAATCTGCATATAACGAGCAAGCACAATGCTGTCGGTGTTATAACTATCGATCAGGCGCTCAACTTCATTAAAGCCTGGCTCTTTATTATCTTTTTCAATCACTACGCGGTGATACGGAATACCGTAAAACTCAACCAAGCTACGTTGATCATCGTGATTGGAAATCACACCAACAATATCGCATTGAAGCTCGCCACTTTGCCAGCGATCCAACAAATCCGATAAACAGTGTGAGCCTTTACTGGCCATTAATACGACGCGCTTGGGTATGGCGCTGTCGACTAGGCGCCAGTTCATGTTTAACTCATCAGCTAAGGGCTGCAATCGTTCACGCAAACCATCGGCATCAAAGGGCAGCGAGTCTGCCTTAATCACAAGGCGCGAAAAAAACCAATTTGTTTCGGTATCAGAATGGTGCGAGGCTTCAGAAATCCAGCCGCCATTGCCGGTGATAATTTCACAGGTGCGCGATACAATACCCACCTGATCAGGGCAGTCGAGGGTTAAGCGATACACATGAGTCATTGTTATTGTCCTCTCGTCGATCTAATCATATTGAAAAGCGCACGGTTAACTGGCCAGTTGCGCTTGCAGTTCAGGTACGGCGTCAAATAAATCGGCCACTAGCCCGTAGTCGGCCACACTAAAAATGGGGGCGTCTTCATCACTGTTTATCGCAACGATTATTTTGGATTCTTTCATGCCGGCCAAATGCTGAATCGCACCGGAGATACCCACGGCAATATAGAGATCAGGCGCAACGATTTTACCGGTTTGCCCTACTTGCCTATCGTTAGCGACAAAGCCCGCATCAACTGCGGCCCGCGAGGCACCTACTGCTGCACCTAGTGTATCGGCGAGAGATTCCAGTAATACAAAGTTATCTCCCGAGCCCATACCGCGCCCGCCCGAGACAATAATGCGGGCAGAACCGAGTTCTGGGCGGTCGGATTCGCTAAGCTCTTCACGAATAAAACGCACGTTAGTTGCGCTATCAACAGCAGCCAGAGTCTCTATGCTCGCGCTACCGTCTGATAGGGTATCGGCCTCAAACGAGGAGGTGCGAATAGTCACTACTTTAACGGCATCGCTACTGTGTACCGTTTGTAGTGCATTGCCTGCATAAATAGGCCGCACAAAGGTATCGCCATCGACAATATCACTGATGTCTGAGATAGGGGCGACATCCAGCAAGGCCGCCACACGCGGCAATAGGTTTTTACCTTGCGTGGTAGAGGCCGCTAATAAATGGGTTGCCGCTTTAGATGTAACTAAGTTCACCAATAGCGGCGCGAGTACTTCGGGTAATTGATGTGCCAGTGCCGGGCAATCGGCTAATAAGACGCTATCAATACCGGCAATAGCTGCCACTTCATCGGCAACTGCACTACACTCATAACCAGCCACGACCGCGATGATTGCTTGTTGTGTTTTTGCAGCCATAATTTTAGCCGCGCTCATTGTATTAGCCATAGCACTGGCCAGGCTGTGATTATCGTGTTCTGCAACAACAAGAATACTCATGATAAAACCCCCGTTTCGGTACGCAATTTTTCAACCAGTTGTTCGACACTTGCTACCATTGTTGCGGCACTGCGCTGTGGTGGATTAGCCACTTTTTTTACGGATAAACGCGCGCTGAGATCAACACCTAACTCATCGGCGGCTAGCTGCTCAATCGGCTTACGTTTGGCTTTCATTAGGTTGGGCAAAGAGACATAACGTGGCTCGTTTAAACGTAAGTCGGTCGTTACAACCGCAGGTAGGGTCATCGCTATTGTTTGCAAGCCACCGTCAACCTCACGAATCACTTCGAGTTCAGAGATACCATTGGTATCGAGAAAGGTAAGCTGTGAGGCAAAGGTTGCCTGAGGCAGGCCAGCCAGTGCCGCGAGCATTTGACCGGTTTGATTGTTATCGCCATCGATTGATTGCTTACCTAAAATAATAAGATCTGGCTGCTCGCGCTTAATGACTTCATTGAGTAGCTTGGCAATAGTCAATGGCTGCATAAGCGCATCGGTGGCAACTTGTAGCGCGCGATCAGCACCGAGTGCTAACGCCATACGCAGCTGCTCCTGACAATGATCAGGACCAACGCTGACGGCAATAACCTCACCGGCTGCGCCAGACTCTTTGAGAGAAATCGCCTCTTCTAAAGCAATTTCGCAAAATGGATTAATCACCATTTTGACATTATCAATATCAACCCCAGATTGATCTGCATTGATCCTGACTCTGACATTGGCATCCACAACCCGTTTTATCGCAACCAGTATTTTCATAGTAACCCCAGAAAAATGAAAGCTATACTACACAAATGAAAAAATATTAATTAATTTCATATTGATGATAAAAACATTCTTATTTATTGTCAATAGGGTAATAGACTTTTTTGTGAAAGACTGTAACTTAAAGGTAAGTTATTGATAATAAAGACATATAGAGTCATATATATCTATAAAGGCGCATTTAAAATATATACCGTATATCCAGATAGCCATCGGGTTATCGTACGGTGATTGCGCACCGATTATTGTTATTTGCACTGATAATAGTAAGCGGCTCTATCCTATATGCACAGTGCCAATACAGCGCAATGATAGCGCCAGTTTATGCGATACACACCGACTGAGTGTCGGTGTGACTAGTTGAGTTGATGTGCTGTTGGCTGGTAATAATGAGAGTGTACAAAAGGGGTTGTCGATGTGTGAACCAACCCATCGATTAACTCGCCAAGCTTGGCCAGCCCCAACTCAATCTGGGTTTCAGGAATGGCCGAAAACCCTAGTCGAATATAGTTATTGGCTGCGGTGGGGGCAACAAATAAGCGGTCCCCTGCTTCGACTAAAATACCGTGCTTAGCCGCTGCTGTAATGAGCGCATGGCTTGATAATAGCCCGGGCAATTTAACCCAAAAACAAAAGCTGCCCGGTGTCATTACAATATTGCAGCAACTGAGATGGCGCGTTAGCCCAGCGGCCATTAGATGCCATTTTTTTTCGTACACTCGACGCATACGGCGCACGTGACTGGCGTAATAGCCTTGAGATAAAAAAAGCGCCATTGTGCGTTGGTTGTTAACCGGTGGGTGGCGGTAACTCAAGCGGCGCAGTGCGCGCAACTGCTTAATTAATTCGCGATCTGCCACTAGGTAACCAATGCGTAAACCCGGTGATAGCGACTTGGAAATACTGCCTAAGTAAATGACACGCCCACTGTTATCGAGGCTTTTTAACGCAGGTATAGGGTCTTCAATAAAATTAACTTCGCTTTCATAGTCATCTTCGATAATAACAATATCATCAGCGGCCGCCTGGGTAAGCAGTTGTTTGCGACGCTCAAGTGGCATAGTCACGGTTGTAGGGTATTGATGGCTAGGTGTCACATAGACATAATCACAACCGCGTAATTGTGCACCGACCTGCAAGCCCTGCGGGTCTAGCGCCAGTGGTTTAATACGCGCACCTGCTTGGTAAAATGTATAGCGTAAATCGGCATAACCGGGATCTTCGACACCAATCGTTGTGTGTTCACTCGATACCAGCAGCGCCAATAATGACATTGAGTTTTGTGTACCCAGTGTAATTAAAATTTCATCATTCGCGGCAGAAATGCCACGCCTGCTTAAAATTTGTTGGCGAATTTGTGCGACTAATTCGCTATCGTCTGCATCAATACTATCCTCTACCCACTCGTTAATCGCTTTGCGACCTTGTGTGTGACGCGAACAATCTCGCCACTGATAAAGCGGAAATTGGCTAGCTTCAATTTGCCCGTAAATAAAAGGAAACGGATATTTCATCCAGTTGGGATCTTTTTCTAACGTTGAAAAAGAAGCGGGTTTTCTTGGCAGGCGATCGCACCAGTTTGGCGCAGTTGCTTTAGCCTGCGCACCGGGATGATCCAACACTAACACATTCTCCTGTTGAATATCCGGGTTCACAAAAAAACCACTGCGCTCACGAGAAATGAGATAACCATCGTCGACTAGGCTTTCGTACACTAATACCACTGTATTGCGTGACACGCCAAGAAGCTGAGCCATTTTGCGGCTGGATAACAAGGGTTTATTACCAAATTGATCTTTTTGTATTAGCTCAATGAGCTTTTCGCGAATTTGTTGCTGGTAGCTCGTCTCTAAATGAAGTTCTAAATTCAATATAAATTCTGACATTACTTCCCCCTCGCACCCTGAAAGGCAGGTGCGGCACACCTACAGTAGATACTATTCGATGGCTATCATGCTACTGCACTAGGCAATTAACATGCCACTAGGCAAACACTGTGCACATGTTTATTACCGCTTGCGATCGATGAGAATGGGTTGTGTTTATTAACCACCATAGTTGATATTTTGTTTTAGAGATTTTTTTGGATAATTTTTAGGGCATTGGCCCAAGTAGCTGGGGGGCTTGACTAACGTTGCCAATGTCGCTACTTTAGCCATTATATCAATACAATCATTGTATCTCCCTGTACCCTTCACGCTTGCGATTAGTACCCGGCCGATGAGTTGTCATATCACTTTGCTAGGCTTTCACTGCAATGTTGCTTTTATCGGGTGTCGTCGTATGTGCTCACCATGGGACAAATGCTGGCAAGGCCAGATGTAACATAAATCACACACTCTGCCTGAGCATTAACACAAGACGAGATCGTATTTTATCGAGGTAGTAATAACAATGAATAACCGAATACTCAGTGAGATTACTATTGGTGAACAAGCGCGTATCACCCGTAAACTCACCGAAAAAGAAATCGATTTATTTGCCATTGTATCGGGGGATTTAAACCCGACACACTTTGATCAAGATTATGATCAACCAGCCCATGATGATGGGCGCGTAGTAGGCCATAGTATGTGGGCCGGTGCTTTATTTTCAGGTCTGCTGGGGAGTCTTTTACCCGGCTCAGGAACAACCTATAAACGCCAGCAATTTGATTTTTACCACCCGCCCCATGTAGGTGATACGGTGACGGCTATTATTACCGTCACTGAAAAGTTGCTCGAACAGGGAACCGTTGTCTTCGATTGCAAAGCGACCACTGAGAATAATACAGTGGTGGTGCAAGGCACTGCTGAGGTGTATGCACCCACTGAGCATATTCACAATAGCGATGCAATACCTCCCGATGCCAACGTGAGCCGCCACGATGGTTATGCGCAGCTCATGGCTGGCTGCAAAGGGCTCTCGGCGGTGGTGACGGCGGTGGCCCACCCGTGTGATGAGCTCTCACTACGAGGCGCTGTTGAAGCAGCTGAGGCCGGATTGATCACACCGGTTTTTATTGCCCCCGAACAACGCCTGCGCGATATCGCCGCTAAAGCGGGGCTCGATATCAGCCACTACCGCCATGTCGATGCTGCTCACAGTCACGATGCCGCGAATAAAGCCGTGGCACTCATTCGTGCGGGTGATGCCGCTATGTTAATGAAGGGCAGTTTACACACGGATGAATTATTAAGTGCTGTAGTGGCTTCAAAAACGGGGCTGCGCACTGAACGCCGAATCTCTCACGTATTTGTGATGGATGTACCCACATATCCGGGGTTGCTACTGGTTACTGATGCGGCGGTTAATATTTTCCCTGACTTATTGACCAAGCGTGACATTTGCCAAAATGCGATTGAGCTGGCGCACTCATTAGGTATTGCCGAGCCTCGCGTTGCTATTTTATCTGCCGTTGAGACTGTCACCCCAACGATCCCCTCGACAATCGATGCCGCAGCACTGTGCAAGATGGCCGATAGAGGGCAGATTACCGGAGGTATTGTCGATGGCCCGCTGGCAATGGACAATGCAATAAGCCCTATTGCCGCCCGGCAAAAAGGCATTGAATCTCCGGTGGCAGGTCGTGCACATATTTTGCTCGCGCCCGATTTAGAAGCCGCCAATATTCTCGCCAAACAACTGACGTTCTTAGCCCAGGCCGATGCTTCAGGTGTTGTACTTGGCGCACGTGTACCCATTGTATTGACAAGTCGAGCTGATAACATACACACACGCATGGCCTCTTGCGCTGTCGCTATGCGCCATGCACACCGATTAACGACAGGAATTACCCCCTCATGACACCCGCCATTTTAGCGTTGAATGCTGGCTCTTCCAGCCTCAAGTTCGGCCTTTTTAAGGATACCGATCAGCTGCCACTTCTCTTTAAAGGGCAAATTGATGGCATTGGCAGTAACGCACATTTTAGTGTGGTTAATCCGCACGGTGAGCATTTGGTTGATGAAGTATGCCAGCATATTAGTGATCAAGCCTGTGCTCTGGCACACCTCGGGCAGTGGTTAAGCCAGTTTAAAACACAATTTACTCTTTCAGGTGTTGGCCACCGCATTGTTCATGGTGGGCGCGACTTTCATTGCGCCGTCACTATTACTCCCGACATTATAGAGTGCTTAACAAAACTTACACCGCTTGCACCACTGCACCAACCGCATAATCTCGCCGCGATTAATACGATCGCTAAACGTATGCCCGACATACCGCAGGTTGCGTGTTTTGATACAGCCTTTCATCGCACCCAGAATAAACTCGCCCAACGCTTTGCACTACCGAGAGAGTATTATGAGCGTGGTATTCAGCGCTATGGTTTTCACGGTACCTCTTATGAATGGATTAGCCTGCGTTTAAAAACACTCGCCCCGGCGCTTGCACAAGCTAAGGTGGTGGTTGCCCACCTTGGCAGTGGCGCCAGTTTATGTGCGATGGTTAATGGCAAGAGTGTCGAGACAACCATGGGGTTTACCGCACTGGATGGGTTGCCTATGGGCACTCGCTGTGGTGCTCTCGACCCCGGTGTATTATTGTATTTAATGCAAACAGAGTGGCTTAATGCTGAACAGATACAAGATCTGCTGTACACCCGCTCGGGGCTACTTGGGCTTTCAGGTATCAGTAACGATTTGCGCGTACTAAGCGATCACGATGCCAGTGAGGCGCGCGAGGCTATCGACTATTTTGTCTATCACATTGTTGCAAAAATAGGGTCGCTCGCCGCCTCAATGGGAGGAATAGATGGCCTTGTCTTTACCGCAGGCATTGGGGAAAACTCAGCGGCCATTCGCCGCGATGTATGTAAAGGCTTAGCATTTCTGGGTATACATATCGATAGTGTCGCTAATGATAATGCCAAGCAAGAGCAGTGCCTGTCGCCGGCTGGCGCACCCAAACCCGTGTGGGTGATCCCCACCAATGAAGAGTGCATGATTGCACATCACACACAACAGTGTTTAGCGCAGCTGTAATTCGCCAGAGGTACTAGCCGCGAGGAGAGACTATGACGTTAGAAGAAACTATGACCTCAGCACACACATTGGCCGGTAAAAAAGGGCTTGTGATCGGTGTCGCCAATCGCGACTCTATTGCTTATGGCTGCGCCCGGGCCTTTAAACAGATGGGGGCCGACCTCGCATTAACCTACCTCAATGAGAAAGCAAAACCCTATGTGCAGGCGATTGCGCAAGAACTAGAAGCCCCTATATTACTGCCGTGCAATGTTAGCCACGACAACGAACTTGAGGCAGTTTTTGAAGCGATAGATGCCCAGTGGGGCACGCTTGACTTTGCATTACACTCGATTGCATTTGCACCGAAACACGATTTACATGGCCGGGTCACCGATTGCTCGAAAGAAGGTTTTTTAAGTGCAATGGATATTTCTTGTCATTCCTTTATGCGCATGGCGCGACTTGCCGAGCCCTTGATGATAAAAGGCGGCAGCCTGTTTACTATGAGCTTTCACGGTGCCTCGCGAGTCGTTAAAAATTACAATATGATGGGGCCGGTTAAAGCGGCGCTAGAATCAAGTGTTCGCTATTTGGCGCACGAATTGGGGCCAAAAGGTATTCGCGTGCATGCCATATCGCCCGGCCCACTGGCGACACGTGCCGCGTCTGGTATTCAGGATTTTGATACGATGATGGCCGAGGCGATAGAAAAGGCCCCCACCCATGAGCTGGTCAGTATTCATGATATTGGTGCGGCAACCGCGACACTGGCGACTGATGCGGCACGCTTAATCACTGGCGATACGCTCTATATTGATGGTGGTTACCATATTATGTCTTAAGGCGCTCATTTAACCAACAATACAGATATCTGCGCCTAATCTACATCGATAATAGTTAAACCGTACTTAAGAGGCTGCCGCTTCATTCTCAAGTGCTGTTTGTGTAATGTGATGGTACAACTCTGCCACTTCGGCAACGAGTAGTTGAAACTCTGGATGTTTATCAGCGAAATCAGTACTGCCTTTAGCATCTTCTAATGCTCGACTTAAAAACAGTACATCAAAGTCATTTAATAAGCCGCCCTCATCGACATGCTTTCTCATGTCTAGCAGTCTTGGTAAGCGGTGTTTTTGAAATTCTTCTAAAATGACTTGAACAGCGCCTAACTCTTGTGGCGTTAAATGCATTGACATAGTGACACCTCAACAACACGCAGTAATAAGAGTGCCTATTCTAAACGAATAGTGTCGTTACCAGGCACTATTTATTCACCGTATTTTAGCAGTGCGTCACATACACCACTGCATGTTAGTGAATAACACTGAAACAACGACCATATGTGCAATGAATGCATAGATACCCGTTAGTTGATAGATCACCTATGTTAGCTCTTTAATGATTTTAAATAATTATAGATTTCAATTTGCGAGCGCAAATTGCGGCGATTACCCCGTTTAACGTATTTATTACTCTGGTGCTGATCGATCACTCTCGCTTTAACCGTATCGCGAAATTGTAACTCTAAGATATGAATAATACGCTGTGCTAATTGCTTATTATAAATAGGGCACCCTACTTCAATGCGGTTATCCATATTTCGGCTCATCCAATCCGCAGACGAAATAATCACTTTGGGGTCGCCTGCATTTTCAAATACCATTACTCGCGGGTGCTCAAGAAAGCGATCAACGATACTAATTATATGAATGTTATCACTAAGCCCTGCAATACCCGGCACTAGTGAGCACATACCGCGCACGATAGCGCGAATTTTAACACCCGCTTGACTCGCCTTATAGAGATTATCAATTAATACAGTGTCAACGAGGTTATTAATTTTTAATGTGATAGCCGCTTTAATGCCATTATTGGCATTAAGTACTTCTTGGCGAATCAGCAGTAAAATATTGTTTCTAGCATTAACCGGTGATACTTGTAAGTGCCGAAATTTATGGCGACGATAGGGATGTTGAATAAAATCGAACACGCTGGCTGTTTCTTGTGCGATTTCTGGGTTACAGGTAAAGAGGCTAAAATCGGTATAGACCTCTGCGGTTTTCTCGTTAAAGTTACCGGTTCCTACATGTACATAGTCCACTAATTTATCTTTCTCTTTGCGCGTGACCGAACACAATTTGCTGTGAATTTTAAGGCCCGGCACACCCAGTAATACACTCACTCCGGCATCGGTCATTTTTTTCGACCAGCCAATATTAGCTTGCTCATCAAAACGCGCTCGCAGCTCTACTACTACGGTGACTTTTTTGCCATTATCAACCGCATCAATCAGCGAGTTGATAATACGAGAGTTGCGGGCAATTCGATACATATTGAGGCGAATGTGCTTTACATTAGGATCGAAGGCTGCCTGACGCACAAACTCACTAAAATGAGAAAACCGGTGATAGGGATAATGCAGCAAGATATCGTTATGGCTGATGGCATCAAATACGGTATCAAAATTTGAAAAATCCGGGTTGTCGATTGCAGGTAACTTAGGATTCTCTAAATAGCTGCGCCCAATATTGGGAAACCCAATAAAATCTTTAAAGTTGCGATAGTGCCCACCGGCCATCAAGGTATCATAAGAGGATATATGCAATCGCTTAGTTAAGTTTTTCAGCATTAATTCAGGCATGCTGCTGTCATAGATAAACCTTACCGGCTCAGCCACTAGCCTTTGTTTCATACTGTCGGACATTTTTTCGACGTAGCTTTCATCGATTTCATCATTGATTGAATATTCAGCATCACGGGTCATTTTAAACGAATAGGCTTCTAGACGATCAAATTGAATAAAACCTTTAAATATATTCCCCAAGCACAGCTGAATAATATCATCGAGTAAAATAATGTATTTTTTCTTGCGACTTTTCTCAGGTGGAATAACGACAAAACGTGACATTGCCTCAGTGGGAACCTCAACAGTCGCATAGCGTGTAGGCTTATTATCAAGATGAATAGCGACAAACAGGTAAGTTCCTGAATCATTAAGGCGCTTTAGCAGGTCAACCTTCTTATCCATAATGATAGGGGCAATGTGCTGTAACACCTCGTCTTTAAAGTAACGTTTAAGCCAGATTTCCTGATACTCATTTAATTCTGTTTGTGTGATTAAAAAGATATTGTATCTTGCCAATCCTTTGATCAGCTGCTTTTGGATTTTATCAAACGTACGGGTCATGGTGAGTACTTTTGCTTGAATACTCTCCATCAGTTGCTCAGCCTCTTCTACTTTATCCTCTTCGCCATCGTTTAGATGGACATAGATAAGGCGTTTAACATCAGCGACTCGAACGCGATAGAACTCATCCATATTGTTAGAATAAATGCCCAAAAAGCGCATCCGCTCGATAATGGGGTTACTGCTATCGGCGGCTTCTTGCAAAACGCGCTCATTAAAGGCTAACCAACTCAACTCTTTTGGAAAATAAACAGGCAGCTCTACACTCATACATCGGACCACAAAACAGTAATTAACGAAACGGAAGGTACAGACAGTATTGTTGCTATATGTGACATTTTTAAGACAATAGATGCCAAACGACTCAAGAAGTCTCTTTTTATCAAATATAGCTCCTTTATTATGACGCAATAGTGATTACAATGACTATACATAATCTATAGTCACTTGACAGCGATAAATTCAATGTATATATTATGTATATACATTGCAATACAATGTATATGCCTTCTCCTATTAGCATCGAGATTACCATGGCCACTAAAACGCGAAAAAAGCCCGGAAAAAAAGACAGCCAGCTTGTTATCCGCATTAATGCAGCAGAGCGAGATGAGTTTGTCTCTTTGTGCGAAGAGCTAGATACCAGTGCAGCTCGAGAAATTCGCAAGTTTATACGTCATTTTCTAGAGGCCAATAGAGAAGAAAAACATTAATTATCAGGAGACTATTATGTCTAAAGTATCTACTAAAAAAATTAAATCACTTAAAAAAGAAATTAAAGCACGTAAATCTAAAATAGCGAAGCACACAGGTAAAGTTAAAGCGCTGAAGAAAGCACTTAAAAAAGCGGCCTAAGTAGTACCGCTACTTAAGGTTTATCGCACTTAAGTATTACAATGGCTGGTGCTGAAATAGCGATACTCAGCGTTACACCAGCCAGTACCTTGCTATCCTCTCTATCTATACGGAGATTATCAGTGATTCGTACTAAAAAAAATGGCAGTGATAAAGTCAGTATGGAAAATACCATAGGCCTGCCTATTGTAGAATCAGCAGGCGGGTTAGTCTGTAACCGATCACATCATATTTTACTGATTTTTAAACGCGGGAAATGGGATATGGCCAAGGGGCGCGTTGAACCTAACCAGCCCAAATACCAAGCTGCTCTACGTGAGGTTAGCGAAGAAACCGGTATCGCCAGTGAAAAACTCACCATTCAGGGCAAGCTGGTCTCTACTTGGCACACCACCAGACACAACGATATTAAATACCTTAAAAAAACACACTGGTATTTAATGGAGTACGACGGTGATGATGACTGTACTAAACCGCAAGTTGAAGAGGGCATTATCGAATGCCGCTGGGTTCATTTAAGTGATCTCCCCTATTATCGAGAATTATTGCGGCCAAGAATAGATTATGTCGTTGATTTTTGGCATGAAAATTTAGCCTACGTACCGAAAGGCTAACCTCCCCTATTAATACTCTGCTGTGGTGACACAGTGAATACCTGTCAATTGAGTGTATAAGTATGTCTTCATCTAGTATTAAGAAAGTACGCGGGCTGCGTATTTTTGACAAAAAACACAAAGCGGTTAAAACCATTATTAAAAAGGGGCACTACCCTAAAATACATGGTGATAAAGTGTGGTTTTCAAGTTATTTTATTATGGATTATTTGCGTAAACATACATCGCATGCTAAGCGAGCCAATATTATGGAAGTGGGTTGTGGCTGGGGTTTGTTAAGTATTTTTTGCGCAAAAAAATTCAAAGCTAACGTTGTGAGTGTCGATGCGGATAAGCATGTAATGCCACTGCTACAGCTACATTCAAAAGAAAATAATGTCAGCATTGCCACCAAAGTCTGCCGTTATGAACATTTAAAACCCAAAACACTGGCCAAGCAGGATATTATTGTTGGTGGTGATATCTGTTTTTGGGATGAGCTTGTCGCCCCTTTGTATTCCATGATTAAACGCGCGCTCAAGCAGAATGTGGGTACGATTATTATTGCCGACCCCGGCCGCTCACCCTTTCTCAAACTCGCCAAGCGTTGCCAAAAGCAATACGACGCCGAGCTGATCCCTGTATCCATCAAAAAGCCCAATAAAGAACAAGGTTATCTATTGGTGATTAATGCTCAAGCCGCTTAGTGACTGATAAAAAATACTATGAGTGTAGCGCGCTGTTTTAGGACTCTACATTGACAGCTTTCTTATTCACTGGTGATTTGGCAAAGCGTCTATCGATAATAATTAAAGCCATTGGGTTGGCCGCTATCACTAAACATTGGAGCGTTTCACTCATTAGTGTTGGGTATACAACAACTTGAGCGCTGCGGCCGCCTTCTTAAGTCTCGTGCAAACATACGGCTCAACGTAACCGCTCATTCAATGCACCTTAAATGAGCAATAGAATAAAGTTTGAAACTTAATGCTGTTGCCCCTTATTACACGGAGACAGATAATCCTGCACCCAATATAAAACCAGCTTGCTTGAACCAATAACCGTTAATGGATACCTACAGCATAGATTGTGTGCACCAAACATTTCTTTTTCTTGACTATACCCTATTGGCTGTCAATAAAATTGACGACCATAGGATCGACAAACAATATCAAAATGTAACCGTGCGGCGGTATCAATGGGTTTATATGTTCTATTTGTGGATTGACCAGCCCCTATGGTACTGCTGTTTTTATTTTGCATTCGCCAATAAATCTGCAATATCAAAAAAGGCTTTCGTATCCAATTCTCGATTCAGTATAATTTGGCTGCGACTATAATAGGTACTTAAATCGAGCCCGAGTCCAAGTGCGCACAAGTGCACATCATCTCGCTGCTCTATCGCTGTAGCTACTTGTTTTAAATGATTGTCGAGGTAGTCGTCTGTGTTGGTTTGTTGTGTCGCTGTATCCATCGGTGAGCCATCTGAAATAACCATAATAATACGGCGGCTTTGGGGGCAAATTTTAATGCGCTCATCGGCCCATTGCAGCGCTTCACCATCTAGGCTTTCTTTATAAATATCGGGTTTTAATAAACCGGCAATCCCTTGGCGACTGCGACGCCAGGAAACTTCGGCAGCTTTATACACAATATGACACAATTCATTCATACGGCCGGGATTTTCTGGGCGAGATGATGCCAACCACTCTTTATAAGGTGCACCGCCATTCCATTTGTTGGTCGTAAAACCCAGTACTTCTGTTTGAGCACCCGCCATGTCTAATGCTCGCAATAAGGTCTCGACAATCAACGCAATATCATTGCTGTGTTGTTTCATTGACCCGGAGTTATCAATCAATATACTGACTACACAATCGACCTTAGGTTTGGCCGCTTCAAGACGAAAAACTTTACGCTCATCGAGCGAGGTGACAAGGCGCACTAAACGGCTTGCATCAAGGTGCCCTTCTTCTTGTTGAAAATCCCAGCCAGCTAGTTGTGGAGAGGCAAATAATTGACTGAAATATTGCGCTAATCGCGCAATATTAACATGCTGTTGCTGCCAGCGTTTATCTAAGCTTGCACGCATGTTAATAAGCTGTTCTGCCCTTGCCATCTGGGTGATATCACGCACTTTATCATAAGCGCGAGTAAACACACGATAATCCAGGCGCTGCTCATCGACTGTCGTGTTGCTGGCAATGGCTATACCACCGGATTCATCCAGTGCGGTATTATCAGCCGCCAATAAACTTAAGCCCACACTGCTGGTTTTAATAAAATTATCGAGTTCTTTATTTTCATCATCGCTATTGTCAAAGCGGGCATCATCTAGCATCCCCTGTACAAGGCGGCTAATCGACAAGGCATGTTGTGCATAGGCGTGTTGGTCTTCTCGGTGTTTTTTTAAGCCGACTAAATCGCCACCGATAACACGACTAAGACCTAGACGAGTGGCTTCAATTATATCGGCAATCGGCTCAGGTGGTGGCGCACCTGTGAGCCTTGACCAACAGATAACTACCAACGAAAACACCAGTATTGCGCTATGGTTTTCAGTAAGGCCAGAGCCATTTATTTGAGTAATCCAATGAATAAATCGACGTTGTAGATTAGTGCGAATGCCGGGTAACTGGGATGGTGCTAATGATTCCGTACGCAACTGTTCCAGCAGCTCGAAAATCCACCGCTGTAGATGATGCTCAGGGAGTAGCCGTTGATGAAGCTTGCGATCACTGTGGCAAAAACGCAATGCAATACCATCGGCAATGCCTCTTAGAATTCGGTAATCATTGGTGTAGCTATCGAGATGCAAATGGGGTACACCAATAGGAAATGGCTTTTCATTCACATAAAGACGGTGCCCTTTATAACTCACCGAGGGCTCGTTTGTCAGCGCCCGAATGGTCGCAGCACACCAGTGCTCAATTTTCTGCTGAAGTATTTCAGTGTGTAACATAGGCATTTATGGCATAGGTGATACTACGTGTGTTAATAAACACGGCTATGAGCGTTGTAACTGCACTTAATCAAGCCGTGTTGAGTTTAGTCAAACCAGCGTTGAATAGTGGCAGTTTCAAAGAGCTCTTCATTAAAGCAACGCTGGTAGTACTCAGCGATAACTGAATGTTCAGCTTCATCACACTTATTTAAAAAAGATAACCGAAAGGCGGTGGCTATATCACGAAATATGTCGGTGTTTTCGGCCCAAAATATTACCGTGCGCGGCGACATCAATGTCGATAGATCACCAACGGCAAAACCCTTGCGCGTAAGGTCTGCCATGGCAACCATAGCAGCAATAGTTTTGCGGCCCTGCTCATTGTCAAAACTGGGAACACGACTGGCGATAATATCTATTTCATCGCAAGCGGCTAGGTAATTGAGGCGGGCCACAATATTCCAGCGATCCATTTGTGCCTGGTTAATCATTTGAGTACCGTGATAGAGCCCATTAAGATTACCCAACCCCACGGTATTGGCCGTTGCAAACAAACGAAAATACGGGTGTGGATGAATCACTTTGTTTTGATCCAGTAATGTAAACTTACCTTCGCGCTCTAGTACGCGCTGAATCACAAACATAACCTCAGGGCGTGCGGCATCAATCTCATCGAAAATTAAGGCGACAGGGCGCTGTATCGCCCAGGGTAGAATGCCCTCTTGAAATTCAGTGATCTGTTTATTATCACGCAAGACAATAGCGTCTTTGCCCACCATATCTAAGCGACTAATATGGCCATCGAGATTAATGCGAATACACGGCCAATTCAGGCGTGCTGCCACCTGTTCAATGTGTGTCGATTTACCGGTACCGTGCATGCCTTGAATCATCACCCGTCGATTGTGAATAAACCCGGATAAAATAGCCATAGTCGTATCGGCATTAAACCGATAAGCCGTATCAATTGACGGTACATGATCATCGCGTTCACTAAAAGCGGGCACGCGAATATCGGTATCAATACCAAATAGCTCTTTTGCACTGAGTAATTGATCGGGTTTATCTAGATGTAAATCGTTCACAACCTTCCTCTACTATCAACAGACTATAATGAATCAAACACTAGCACGCTATAAACAGACGTTACTGTGTACTGGCATAAATAGAGGCAAGTGCAGTGGCGGCTAGGCGCGCAGATACGGGATCTGCTCGCGATGTCAGCACGATAGGCACCTTTGCCCCCATAACAATACCCGCTGCTGCCGCACTCATTAAATAGACCATTTGTTTAAATAAAAAATTACCGGCTTCAATATTGGGCACCAATAAAATATCGACATTGCCAGCCACAGAACTGTCAATGCCTTTCAGTTTGGCCGCCTCTTTTGAGATGGCATTATCAAACGCCAGTGGGCCTTCAACCAGCGCACCGGGAACAGCACCATTGGCCACTTCTTGTGCAATAATTGAAGCGTCCATACTTGAAGGTACCGCTTTACTGGGAACCTCAGTTGCCGATAACAAGGCAACTTTCGGTACAGCAGTCCCGAGGGCGTGTAACAGTGCAACCGCGTTGCGCAGTATATCGAGCTTAATATCAACCGATGGTAGTACATTAATAGCCGCATCGGTAATACAAATAGCCTCATCAGAACCGGGCAGTGTCATATGAAAAATATGGCTTAGGCGCCGCTCTGTGCGCAACCCAGTTTCTTTATTAATCACCGCACGCAATAAATGATCTGTGTGTAGATTGCCTTTCATCAAAGAGGATACTTCATTGGCGCGCGCTAGAGCAACAGCCGCATTAGCCGCTTCAACTTCACCGTCAGCGGCCACAATACGTACATCGGTGATATCCCAACCCAGCGCATCAGCGCCTGCTTTAATGGCGACAGTATCACCTACCAGTACAGGTTCGATCAGCCCTTGCTCAGCTGCCATGCGTGCGCTTTCTAATGGCAATTTGGCGCCGGCATTAACAATGGCGGTTGCAACAGGTGCTAAGGGTTTAGCTTTTTCAAGTAAGTATGTGGGGCATTCTACAGGGATTGAACTCAACATATCGGCTATCCAACCTGATTGACAAGCGAGTATGACCGCTTTTGCCAATATAGTGGCAAAAGGGCATCAAGAGAGACTCAACAATAGTATTTACATACCAGCTTTAAGATCAGTGACATTCTGTATTGATGCTAGAGTCCGTTTAAAAATAGGCCATCCTGGCCTTAAAGCATCAAGACTGTCACATGAAAATAATAGCGCCTAACTTATACGTAGTCTTTGTATTTATCTAGGTAACGTACAGGTTTAGCCAGTGCATCACGGCGGAAAGGGTCGCCCAACTCTCGGGTACACATCACTTCAATCACGGTGGTTTTACCGCCATTCATTTGCATATCGATTGCTCTGGTCAATGCAGGGCCTACATCTTCGAGCTTATCAACAACGATGCCCTCAGCACCCATTGCACGGCCAATCTCAGCAAAGCTTTCACTTTCAAGCTCGCCGGCTACAAATCGGCGATTGTAGAATTCAACTTGGTTTTTCTTCTCCGCACCCCACTGGCGATTGTGGAAAACAACCGCAGTAACAGGAATATCGTGGCGCACGGCAGTCATTACTTCCGACATGCTCATACCCCATGCACCATCACCGGCGTAGGCAATCGCTGGGCGCTCAGGCGCCGCCGCTTTAGCGCCAATAATAGTCGGTAGTGCATAACCACAGTTACCAAAACTCATCGGTGCAAAAAAACTACGCGGGCGCTCAAAGCGCAAATAGCTATGGGCAACAGAGTTAATATTACCAATATCGGTCGACACCATGACATCGTCAGGCATTGCTTTTTCAAGTTCGCGCAAGACTTGACGAGGGTGTAGCCAGTTGCCTTCTTCATCGGCTTGCTCGGCAATCATATCTAAGCTGTAGTCATCTTTTTCGTGTGTCCACTCATCGAGTTCTTTTTCCCAGGCGGCTTTTTCTTGGGCAATATCAGCCGCGCGCGCGTCTTTGGTAGCATCACATGCCAGTGATTTACCGTCGAGTAGCTTGCTCAGTGCAACCGCAGCTGCTTTTGCATCACCACAAATACCCACAGAGATTTTTTTAACCAGACCCAACATTTTATGGTCAGCATCAATCTGAATAATTTTGGCATCTTTGGGCCAGTAGTCCATACCGTGCTGTGGCAATGTACCAAAGGGCCCTAAACGTGAGCCTAGAGCAACCACAACATCAGCTTTTGAGATCAACTTCATACCCGCTTTAGAACCTTGATAACCTAAGGGGCCACACCACAATGGGTGACTTGCCGGGAATGAATCATTGTGCTGATAGCTGTTGACAACCGGTGCGCCTAAACGCTCAGCCAGTGCCTTACACTCTTCAACACCATCGGCCATCACGACACCACCGCCGGATACAATCACAGGGAATTTAGCTTGGGCTAATAACTCGGCCGCTTCGTTTAGGGTTTTTTCACCACCGGGGCCACGATCGAGTCGTTGTGGCTGTGGAATATCAACATCGATATCACCATAGAAGTAATCGCGAGGAATGTTTAATTGGGTAGGACCAATTTCAGAAAAGGCACGGTCAAAACAACGCGCGGTGTACTCTGCCATTCGATTGGGGTTATTAACATGGCCTTGATATTTGACAAACTCTTGGAACATAGGCAGTTGGTTAGCTTCTTGGAACCCACCCAACCCTTGCCCCATAGTACCGGTTTCTGGAGTAATCATAACCACGGGGCTGTGTGCCCAATAGGCAGCGGCAATACCGGTAACACAGTTACTGATACCGGGGCCATTTTGGCCGATAACAACACCGTGGCGACCACTCACTCGGGCATAGCCATCGGCCATATGCGCAGCGCCCTGCTCATGCACTACTGGTACTAAACGAATACCCGCAGGGGCAAAAATATCCATCGCATCCATAAAAGCAGAACCCATGATACCAAAGATGTCCGTTACACCATTGGCAACCATGGTTTCAACAAATGCTTCACTGGGAGTCATACGAGCCATAGTGACACTCCTAAACTGTAATGATTAAAAATAACGAGGCACCATTGGTACACTCGCCTGTATCGACATTAACCCAACCGATATAAACGTGTAATGATTGTTATACACGCCTTTATTTGTTAGCTATGAGATCAGAATAACGTGACTCTATCTCAGCCGATAGAACCAGATAAGCAACTTAAATTGCTCCAGCACTACCAGAACAAACTTTATTTACCTCAATTGGCAATCACAGACCTGTTCACGTACTAGCCAGTCGCGAGTTATTGCTCAGTATATGAGAGATCTGTAGTGTTAGTCATAACCCGTGTTATTGATTGCTTTTAAGAAAAATTGCGTTTAGGTTGTCCACCCATCGCGTTTACATCACAAAAAGACCCGCTAAAAATACTTAAACCCTTGGAGTACCCGTTAATGTCACTAGAATTAGTTACTGAAACACCACTGCAAACGGCGATATTTTTTATGTGCTTGTTTTTAGCAGGGATTATTAGAGGCTGTATTGGCTTTGGGTTTTCGGCATTAGTCATTGCCAGCACGTCTTTATTTATCAACCCAGTACTGGTTGTTCCTCTGCTTATGCTGTTAGAACTGGTGGCCAGTATTCATATGCTGTTTAGTGTTTGGAACGATACCCTGTGGAAAACAGTAGCGTATTTAAGCCTCGGTGGGCTTATTACTATTCCTTTAGGTGTTTATTTTTTATCGATTGTATCGCCAGATACTCTGCGATTGTGTGTCGCTATCGTTATTTTAACCATGGCATTATTATCGATTAAAGGGGTTGTTTATCAACGCCCATTAACCCCCCCCATACTGTTTACTGTAGGGTGTATCTCTGGGTTAATTAATGGCATTGCGGCTGTTGGTGGTTTAGTGATTGCCACATTTTTAACCTCAGCCCAATGCCCGGCCAGAAATATTCGTGCAACGATGGTGGTCTTTTTTGTTGGCACAGAAATTATCTTTATCGCGAGCGCTGCGGTGGCCGATATTTTTAACACCCGTATCTTTACTACCTTTTGGGTTGCCTGTATTCCTATGTTTTTTGGGATTTTCTTGGGTATGAAATTATTTCACCGCCTCAATGACCAAAGCTTACGTAAAATGATGCTCTGGTTACTGTGCCTACTCTCTTTTATTGGCATTGTACGTGCGCTATAAATCATGATTCTCACAGCTAGGTCTTATCATACAGAGATACCCAGCACTGGTACCATAATGAGATTAAGGTCTCAATGTACTCAGATAATAAATATAACGAGAATACCTCATTGCATAACAATGAAAAAATTGTTAAGTTTTTCATTGTTATGCAGATTTAATAGGGTGTCCGGTGACAATCGCCGGCGTAATAATCCCTCTTCTGGAGCAATGTAACCTTCCTATCTGGCCCTATTCCCAGGAAGTGACAGGCGCTATTCTGGACCCATCACAGTGATTAGAACACAAAAGCTGTCTGTGGATTAGTAAGAAAAACAGGAGTTAAACGTTAGATCAAGCAGTGTTAACAAGCGTTGTACAAATGAAGCCAATTACAATAATTATAACATGTAGCAGCATACTGACCCTCTAGGTTTTATCTGCCGCATTACAACATCGAAAGGGCAACTTAACTTTCGTAAGCTTACTTTGTAAACCCGTAACTCGTTCTATCATGAGTTATTTGATAACAGCTAGCCAGAATGTTTTAGATGTACTTTTGCAAATATTAAAATAACTGTGTGACGTCTACAAAACCAGTAACTATAGCATTCGTCACTACATATAATAAGCCAGAGGTGTAACCATGAAACTCATCAAGAAAATCTCAAGCGACTTATCTATTCTTATTACAACCACGACCCTTATGGCATCGAGTGCACTTGCCGATGTCAATGTTGCCTACTTTTTAGAATGGGCAACACCCAACCAAGTCGCTAAAGTTGAAAAAATCTACGACAAAGCACTGGGTGAAAAAGTAAACTGGGTTAATTTTGGCAGTGGCACTGCGATGACCGAAGCCATGCTAGCAGGTGATATCGACATTTCCTACAGCCAGGGCCTCACCCCGTTTGTTAATGCGGTTAATGCCAATGCACCCATTAAAATGGTGGGAATTGCGGTGGCCTACGGTGCGGCTGATGATTGTATTGTTAGAAATGATTCTGGCATTGATAAATCCAATGCCTTTGAACTCGAAGGGCAATCTGTTGCGGTTCCGTTAAATACAATGGCTGACTTTGGCTTTCGTATGACGATGCAAAGTTTAGGTGTCAATATCAAAAAAATTACAGTGGTTGACCAAGAACCCGCTGATGCTGCGGTATCACTGGTAGATGGCGCGGTTACCATGGCCTGTGGCTTTGGCGAAAACTCATTATCAAAAATGAAAGAGGTCGGTAGTTCTATGCTGAGTTCTAGTGAAAAAGAAGCTGCCGGTATTACTAGCTTTGATGTCATCTCTGTCACAGAGAAATTTGCACAAGAAAATCCAGAAGCACTGCGTAAATTTATCGAGGTCACTGAAAAAGCCAATGCTGAATTTGCCGCTAACGGGGCAAAAATCGATATTATTGCCGCCGATGCAGGCATGAGCATTGAAAAGACAAAAGCACAGATGGCAGGTTTTAGTTTTCCTGATGCACAGGAGCAATTGCAGTATTATTTCAACCAAGGCGGGCGAGTATTTACTATGTTGCCGTTTATGGGAAAAATGTTTGCCACACAAGCAGCACCGGCAAAAGCTGATTACAGTACTGTTGTAGATACATCATTTCTTAAATAAATAACTAGTAATAACAACAATGGCAGGTAGAGAGTCAATCGCTTGCCGTTGCTGTATCACTTTGTCTACTGTAAATCCAATCATTGATAATAATCAATATATTTTGAAGGTGCAGGTACTGTATGACGGATCTAATTTCGAATAATTTAAATATGGTATTTAATGTGGATACCACAGGGGCAGTACACGCCCTTAAAGATGTCAATTTTACACTTAAAAGTGGTGAGTTGTTATCAGTGCTGGGGCCATCGGGCTGTGGTAAGACAACACTGCTTAATATTATTGCCGGATTTATACGGCCATCTGGTGGCGCTATAACCTTGGGTGGTGAAGAAATAGATGGCCCTGCGGTCAACCGTGGCATGGTCTTTCAGCAAGGCGCTCTGTTTGAGTGGCTCACCGTTGCAGAGAATGTCGCATTTGGTCTCGATATTAAAAACACAGACTCCGCAGAGGTTAGCAGGCGCGTTGATGAGTGGCTCGAGATTGTCGGCCTAGCCGGGTTTGGCCACGTACCTACCTACCAGCTTTCAGGCGGTATGCAGCAACGCATTGCACTGGCACGTTGTTTAATTAATGACCCCGACCTTATTTTAATGGATGAACCCTTAGGTGCACTAGATGCATTAACACGGGAAAAGATGCAATCTCTGGTCGTGAAGATCTGGAAAGAAACAGGTAAAACTATCATGATTATTACCCATTCTGTTGAAGAAGCGCTGCTACTGGGTGAACGGTTGTTTGTTATGGCACCACGCCCTGGCAGGCTACATAAAGAGTACCGACTGCCCTTTGCAGAGCGAGGCTTAACCGAGGACCCCAGAGAAATCAAAAAGAGCAAAGCGTTTACTCAAACGCGTGAAGAGATCCTTACCATGATCTGGAATATGGAAGAAGAAATTATGGGGCAGGTTTAATCATGTTGGATTTAATGTTTGAATATCGAGGCGTTTTAGTCGCTGTATTTTTTATCGCTTTAATAGTGAGTGCTATAGCAGCTACACTTTATGGTCGACGAGTCATTCGCACAGAGAAAACCGATGCCGTTTTTGGCAACCCATCGCGCGCACTTGGTGGTTGGTACTGGGTGATCACTGGGGTGTGTTTTATTCTAATTGTTTGGTTTTACTTTTCTTGGGATACAGCACGTGCTTTTTTTCCAAAATCGGCAAATGAGTTATGTCAGATTGCTAAGCTAGATTACGCAACAAATCCTGTGCGTTCGGTATTCCCACTAGATAACCATTACCTTAAAAGTACGACATTGCTTAACAGAGAAAAAAATCAACTCAATGGGCTGTCAGCTCAGATTGAGCACCTTGATTTTTCGCCGGCACAACAGCGAGCTGTACAAACTATTATCGCATTAATGGAACAAGCACTACAAACCTTAACCTCAACGCAATATTTTGACCCCGAGACAAACAGTGCCTTGGCAGCGATACAAACGCGTATTAATCAGTTGACTGAAAACCTGCGCGATGAAAACTATCCAGGCACCCCAACACCACAACAACAAGAACAAGCGCGAACACAAGCACGCTGGGGTGACTCTGGCAATGAGATCCCACTGTATCCAGCAAGCCCAAGAGGATACAAGTTCGATGCTGCGGCAAAAGAAATGAGCGCTATTGCAAAGGATTTTCGCCGTATCCGCAATAAAAATCGCCACTTTTTAGCACAAGTTGATACCTTAAAAACACAGATTGATAACCTTACCCCGGCAAGTACTGCTAACACAGCCGCCGCTGTACTCACTGAGGCCCAAGATGAATTTGTAACCAACCTGAGTCGTTTATTAAGCCGTATTGATGATGGCCAGATTTTTCCGCCGAATGTGATGGATGGGGTTGAGAGTGCTCTTGTTGCACTCAATAAAGAGCAACACCACCAACAAGGTGGGCTGCGTTTTATTGATACCTGGCTAATGCCTGGCGGTAAAATCAGTGCGGGGGCTAGCGCATGTAGTGAGCAAGGCTCTGGCCGCTGGCTGCCAAAGCCGTCGGATACACTGCGCACACTGGCACGCATCTCTGACCCTGATGTTGGCTACAAAGGTTTTCCACTACTGTGGTATAAACAAAAGCCAGTCGCAGAAATAATTGACTTTATCATCCCTGATTTTCTGATCAGTTTTATTCCGGGTAAATACCCACGCCACAATGACGATGCATCGCTTACAGGTAACTTTAAAAGTCAGTTTCACAATGTCGCTACGGGTAATTTTGATTCGTTTACCATACCCGTGCCAGCCGGCCATATTTGGGACTCACTACTGCGCGTACTCGCCGGGCTTTTCTTTGGGATACTCTTTGGTGTACCACTGGGGTTATTTATGGGGTTATCGCGATTCTCGAAGGGCTTTTTTGACCCATTAATTGAATTGTACCGCCCTGTACCACCACTGGCATGGGCCCCTTTAATTCTCACGATCTTCGGTATCCAAGACGACGGTAAAATATTCCTGCTATTTATGGTCGCCTTTGCCATTATGGTTATTTCGGCAAGAACAGGTGCCACGGGAACACAACTATCTAAGATTCATGCTGCACATTCACTTGGCGCAACCAATCGGCAAATTTTGCGAAGAGTGATTCTACCTAACTCACTACCTGAAATTTTAACCGGTATTCGTATCGCTATTGGTGTGTGCTGGGGAACACTGGTTGCCGCTGAAATGCTCGCGGGTACAACGGGTATTGGCTTTGTTGAAAACGTTGCACGCAAACAATCGGATTATGAAATTATCTGGACAACCATTATTATTTTAGGGCTGTTGGGGCTAATATTTGATTTGGTTATGCGCTGGGTTATTGCGAAAGTGATTCCATGGCGTGGCAAAGGCTAAGCCAGTACAGATTAAAGCCGCCTTACTGGCGGCTCTACGTGTTAAAACAACGGTGTTATTGGCCTGATATGCGAGTGCTAATGACACCGTAACTAGGTATCGATCTAGGGGGAGACAAAGCCTATTACTACCGCTTTGAAAAGACGCATCGCGTATTAAGCCTGCGCACTATCGGCTATGAAAGTTATTATAAGAGCTATAAGGATTAGCAATTGCTCAGGTGCCCCAAATTTACGCGGTACGCCCTATTATTTAATTGTCACAGCCCAGAACGGCGGGTATCTAATGCGGTATAAACCACGCGTGAAACTGGGTATTGCCCGTCATATTTTGGCCCCGTTCCACACAATATGCGCCAATGAGCGTGCCGAAGTCGTGCTCAATCGATTTGAAATTTTTAACCACAATAATATCTTCGCTTTCTGAAGAGTTGTTTTCGGTATCCCCATCGAACTGCGATTGCATCACATCGGCACAACGATGATGAAGCAGGCTGCTCTTCGTTAGATATTTTTCTGGTTGGCTTGGCCCGACTTGTATTTTACAGTGTCGAAGATAACTGCTTTGCTGAGGGTCTACAATGTGTACCGTATCCAACACCTCACGCAACACAAAAAACGGGAATGCAGGCCTATTTTTTGCGAGAATCGTTTGCGATAAGACCTGAGTACAACTGACCTCAAGCTGCCCTAATACTTGTCCACCATAAAGGGTATCGTCGAGTGGAAAAGAAACGGTTAAAGAAACAGAAGCTTCACCCCAGTCAATATCTGGCCCCCATTCAAAATGAAGTGGCCTATGGTATTTTTCAACCTGTCCGATCAATGTCTCGCGCTTTAAATCAGGCAGCGTAAGAACGGCAAAAAGATTGATAAAGGGATCCTTTTCAACCGGGGCTTTAGAGGACAAAAAGGCAACCCCAACGATCAAAATTACGCTAACCACAGCGGCAACCCAAATACGGTGTTTCATCATTCAACCTTATTTCAAGCCAGTAAATGCTCTTTATTCATCCAATTTTCACCATTTATAACAAGCTCATTGCTGTCTTTTTCGAGACAACGCTTTCAATATCGCTCCTATCATGTATGAATCATCAAAAAATGCAAGCGCACGCTCAGCACTGAATCATAGACGCTGAGAAAGTGCGACAGCTATTCCATGGCAAAGCCTAAACCGTATTCCATAAAAAAGGGGATACTGATGTATCCCCTTTTTTGTTGCTGGTTTATATAGCGGCTAATTTATTCATCTGATTTTAAACGCGCCCCTTTTTTATCGTAAACACAGCCTGAGGTTACTGTCGCTTTATAATGAGTGCCCAGTACCTTCACAGTAAGCTCACGCTCTAGTGCATCGGTATGAACATAAGCAAGCGCTAGGCTCTTTTGTGTGCGATGGCCATAGCCGCCTGAGCTTAACTGGCCAACCACGTTGCCATCACTATAAACAGGCTCCATGCCCGAGGCGGCGTCTACCTGTGTAGCGTGCAGTTCAAGCAATACCATTTTATAGGTTAAGCCTGTTTTAAGTTGCTGCTGTAGCGCTGCTTTACCTTCAAACTCGCCTTTATCCATTTTCACAAAGTATTTTAGATTCGCTTCAAGTACCGTGAACTCGGTGGTGAGGTCATGCCCCCACATAGGGTAGCCTTTTTCGAGGCGCATTGAATCCATCGCACGCAAGCCAAAGTCGCTTATATTCCAATCTTTACCGGCCTGCATCAGTGCACTATACAACACCTGCTGATGCGCTATCGGGTGATGCAACTCCCACCCTAGCTCACCGACAAAGTTCATCCGCAATGCCCGTACAGGCACACCTGCCACCATAATCTCTTGGCCACTAAACCAAGGGAAAGCCGCATTACTGAGATCTGTTGTGCTCAGCTGACTAAGCACTTTACGTGCATGGGGGCCTGCGAGTACGAGGGTGCCGTAATCCTTAGTGATGTTATTAATCACCACAGAACCATCGCCGGGCAAACGTGAGACTAACCAGTCTTCGATCAGTAATTCGGCAACAGCAGGGGCCATCATATAGTAGGCGCCACTGGCTAAGAGCGTGATGGAAAACTCCCACGCAACACCGCCCTCTTTCGTCAATGGGTGCGACAATGCGATAGCGCCAACCTCTTGGGGGATGCGATTAGGCGATAATTTCTCTAACCATTCAGCAGCGCCATGGCCTGATATTTCAAATTTGGTAAAAGGCGAAAGATCTAACACCCCGACATTGTTTTGTACCTGTGCACACTCTGCCGCTACCGGTTCAAACCAATTGCCACGGCGAAAGCTATGCTCTTCTTTAGGCTCCATTGTCTCAGGTGCATACCAACTGGGACGCTCCCAGCCATAATAAGCCCCAAATACCGCATTTTTTTCTTTTTGGATGGCATGTATCGGCCCTGTTTTTTGCCCGCGCACCGCAGGGCGCATCGCATACTCGTTAGGAAAGCCGAGTTGATATTCATTGGCATACACCTCTTGTGCTTTGGCGACACAATAATCGTGATCGGCATACTGGCCAAAGCGGCGAGGGTCTAGCTCAAACAGATCGAGCTCTGGGTGGCCGTCAACAATCCACTGAGCCATAAAGTGGCCAGCCCCCCCACCTTGCACAATGCCAAAATTAAAACCCGTACACACAAAATAATTATGGTAGCCGTGTACGGGGCCAATTAATGGATGGCCATCAGGGGTATAGGTAATGGGGCCATTAACCACGGTTTTAATACCGGCTTTAGTAATGAGTTCGACCTGCTCCATGGCAGTACACATAATATCTTCTATACGCTCTAAATCCGGGTGCAGCAACTCTTGGCCAAACTCTTTAGGCACCCCACCCACCGCCCAAGGCACACCACCTTTCTCGTAAGGGCCAAGAATAAAGCCGTGCCCTTCTTGGCGAAGATAATAAGACACATCGGGGTCGCGCAGCATCGGTAGCATGGTGTTGCGCTCTTGTAGTTCGGCAATATTATCGGTGACGATAAATTGGTGTTCCATAGAGATCATAGGTAGATGATGCCCCACCATACCTGCCACCTCATTTGCACGAAAGCCAGCGGCATTGACGATAATACCCGCATCAATCTCGCCTTCTTTTGTGCTGACACGCCAGCGACCATTAGGGAGCTGTTCAATGGCATCAACAGGGTTATTGCGCACAATAGTCGCACCACCTGCACGTGCACCAGCGGCCATCGCATTGGTGACACTAGTGGGATCTATATGGCCATCTGCCGGGTCCCACAGCCCACCTAGCAAGCCCTTAGTATCGAGAAAGGGGTACAACTCTTTTAGGCGACCAGTATCAATCATCTCAAGATTGAGGCCAGCAAGATCTGACATAGCCACTACACGCTCAAACTCATCCATACGGTCTTGTGTATGAGCAAGGCGCACAGCACCCGTAGGGTGATGATCTACAGCGTGCCCGGTTTCTGCTTGCAGGCGCGCGTACAGATCAATACTGTACTGCTGCAATTTCATCACGTTATAGCTGTTGCTAAAGTGCGGTAAGTTACCCGCCGCATGCCAGGTCGAGCCCGATGTTAACTCTAACTTCTCGGTTAACATCACATTACTCCACCCCATCTTAGTGAGATGGTAGAGTGTACTCACACCCGCAATTCCACCCCCAATGATCAGTACATCCGTTTTATTTTTCATCATGTATTACCTGCCAATATTCGTGGGATACCACTTGGGTATTATTATTCATTATCTGTCAGTGCATCAGGCTTACTCGCGCTGGCAAAGAAATGCCTCTTTAATGGGTATTGATCAACGACAACACAGAATGATGACGTTCAACTCACCTACATCACAAAACCATTGAAAGGTTTCTAATTTAATGATATTTAGTTAATCGACCCCTAACAAACGATAAATTAACAAAAAATAAATAAGTAAAGCTTATGAAAAAGTTATTAACTAACAATATCCAACTCAACTGGCTGCGCACCTTTGCCTGTGCAGGCCAACACCTTAGCTTTACGCTAACAGCACAAGAGCTCAATATGAGCCAATCTGCGGTTAGTCAGCAAATACAACTACTAGAAGAACGGCTGGACCAACGATTATTCGTGCGCGCTAATCGCAGCCTTCGCTTGACCGATGCCGGGCGTGCCTTTTTGCCCTTGGTTAATAGTTCACTACACCAGCTCAATACCGGGGCGGCACAGATTTTTACACCGATGGATGAAGCCGTCGTTGATATCAATATTAATACCGCCTTTGCTATTCTTTGGCTGGCGCCTCGACTGGGCCAGTTTTCGGCTATTTATCCGCAAATTACCGTGCGCCAAAGGGGCACTAACTGGGCAACTGATTTTGATATTTCAACCGCAACCCTTGAAATACGCTACGGCTCGGGGTCTTGGCCGGGTTTAGAATCATTTGCACTGATTACACCTAAACTGCGCCCCTACTGTACGGCTGACAATGCCAAGCGCATTAGAGAACCTGCGGATTTAGCAACACTGCCGCTATTGGATGTTGTCGGTACGCCACAGGGCTGGGATCACTGGTTTGAACATATGGGCCTAGATACCAGCACCTTGCAAACGCGCCAATCGATGGATAGCCATGCCACAGCGGCGACCATAGCGGCAAATGGTGCGGGAGTGTGTTTAATGTATGATGAATTAATGCAACAAGGGCTATTGGCCGAGCAGCTAGTCGCGCCTTTTGTCGATAGTATTGATACCGAGGGCAGTTATTATCTATGTTACCAACGCGATAAAACACTCTCGGCCGCCTCTCGATTATTTAAAGAGTGGTTGTTGGGTAGTGTATAAAATATACCGCCCCCGGTATTCCAGAGCGACATGATACCTTGTAAATAGAGAGAGCATAGCAACAACCGGCCGATACCCAAAAAAACCAATGTCTAGCGCACTTTCTAAAAATTCAACAAAATCAAAGTGTTATAAACAGTCTAAAAATAATGGGTATTTGGGTTAATTATGCACTAAGTGCTTGTTGCCATTATTTTTTTGTTCGTTATACTCCTGTTTACTGCCGCATAGGCAGCTTAGAAACGGCTACCCGCTGCCACCGCGCACCAAAAACCGTTTACTGCCGCATAGGCAGCTTAGAAATAGTGATGGGTCAAATACGCCTTCGCTGGAAAGTTTACTGCCGCATAGGCAGCTTAGAAAGATCTACCTAGCGACAACAATCCTCAACCTAAGTTTACTGCCGCATAGGCAGCTTAGAAAAATATCCCAGGTTGCCCGCTCATTGCCTGCGAGTTTACTGCCGCATAGGCAGCTTAGAAATAGTTGTTGGATAATTTCCACCGAACCAAACTGTTTACTGCCGCATAGGCAGCTTAGAAAGATCAAAAGCTTCTTCAACAGTTTTAGGCCAAGTTTACTGCCGCATAGGCAGCTTAGAAAGCTAAGCGTCTATAAGGGTGTGTAGTAAACTAGTTTACTGCCGCATAGGCAGCTTAGAAACAACTGAATTATTTTCATTAGGCTGGAAAGAAGTTTACTGCCGCATAGGCAGCTTAGAAACGAACACCCCTCGACCGAGGTATTAAGCCTGGCGTTTACTGCCGCATAGGCAGCTTAGAAATAAAATTAAGATGGTCCACGATATGACTAAACGTTTACTGCCGCATAGGCAGCTTAGAAAACCGTCAAGCAACCACTGTCTACAATGTGAACGTTTACTGCCGCATAGGCAGCTTAGAAAAACTGAAGCACAAAAATCCCAACTTGGAGAACGTTTACTGCCGCATAGGCAGCTTAGAAATGCTGCGGCACCCGCGCCCCAGGCGGCGGCCCGTTTACTGCCGCATAGGCAGCTTAGAAACCGTTCTTGCGGTGGCGGCTGGCTTTAACAAGTATTTGCCTCATAAAGATATGCCGGAATCCTATGCCCATTCGGTTGTACATACCGAGGATTATTATATTAATATCAACGAACTATTAAAGGCCGAAGCGATATTACCTGATGTATCTAAAGAGGATATAGAAGATGTGCTCGCAGAAATAGCAAATGATTTGAAGCAGGGAGTTTTTCCGCTTTATGGTAAAAAAGGTTTGGGTGGTGAAATAGTATGAGTGTATACCAGATTACAGCAAAGACAGGTGAAAATATCGCTAGCCTTCTTTTAGATAGAGATTTGGAGAGATTTGATGAATTTTTATTTGCAGGAACTCAATTAAATAAATGGAACCCTATAAATCTTAAGTTAAACTTAGAGTCTGGACGAAAAGCTGAATCATTGATATTTAATGATGCTCTTTACGTTTTTGATATAGGTGTTAATCTAGTTGTTAATGAGAAAGTAAAAAATATCCTAATTGTGGAATTAAAAGACCAGTTAGAATTTTTGCCTGTTAATATTATAGAAAGCAGTGAAACTTGGTATTTAATTAATGTTATTAACTCTATTAAGTCTGCTCTTAATAGAGACAAAAGTGAATTTAGAACAAGAAGGAATGGTTCTAAAGGCGCATTAATGAGAGCAGTTTTCAGCGGTCAAGATATACCGGCAGATACTATTTTTACGTTTCCTGAATCACCGTGGAATTTGTTGTCAAGAGGTAATATTTTAAAAGGCTTAATTGAAAAAAACCATCTAACTGGCTTTGAATTTATACGCTGTAAGATTGATAATGACCCTCTATAGATAACACACCCAAAATAATAAGGGAATTAAATATGATTGACAAAATCACATTATGGGGCTCAGTTTGTTCGATAATTGCCCTTATGCTCTATTTTTTAAACATTGATAGCATCCCAACTCATTTTGCAAATATAAGTAATGTCCAGCCTCATCAAATTAACATGAACACTACCCAGAGCGGAAACTCTACATCTACAAATATTGTTACTATTGATAATAGTAATACAATGGTAACAGGTAATGGTACATTTATTAGTATTAAAAATATAAAAAATAGTAATATTGTGATAGATCGTAGTAGCAAATAGGAAGTAGCCTTTCAATACTTATGTGAAATTAAATTAGCGATACCCCAATCAATGTATTTCGGTAAGTTTATGGATAATATTGGCCAGTTTTTCAATGCCGGGCTCAATCTTCTCGTTGGCTATCGCTGAAAACCCAAGCCTGAAAAAATTCAGCGGAGGGTGATCGGATAAAAAGTGAATATCACCAGGCTCGATTAAAATCCCCATATCGGCCGCACGCGCTTTTAATTCTCGTGAGTCTAGGTTGCTCGGGCCACGCACCCAATAGGAAGAACCACCATTGACCGGCAAGGGTGATGCCTCTGGCAAATAGCGATCCAGTGCCGTTTTCATTGTCTCGCAACGCTCTTTATAGGTGTGAACTAAATGGCGCACGAGGGTATCGTGATAACCACGGGCCAAAAATAAAGCGACTGAGCGCTGATTATTAGCCGCTGGGTGCCTTAACATTAAGCGGCGAAGTGCCCGCAACTCTTGGATTAAAGTGACAGGGCCTACCATATAGCCAATGCGCAAACCCGGCGCTAAGGTTTTTGATAAACTGCCGAGATAAATAACACGGTCATTACTATCCAAACTTTTTAGTGCCGGCAGCGGGTTGGTATCGTATTTAATCTCGCTTTCATAATCGTCTTCAATAAGCACGATATTTTTGTCCTCAGCCCGCTTTAACAGCTCGTAGCGCCGCTCAATTGGCATAGTCACGGTCGTGGGCGACTGGTGACTTGGTGTGACATAAATATAATCGCAATCATCAATATCTTGGTTGACGACTAACCCTTGGTCATCAATCTCTAGCGGGCGCAATAATGCCTCACTGAGTGATGCGATATTGCGAATGTCCACGTAGCCTGGGTTTTCTAGCCCCATAACACTGTTTTTATCCAATAATAGTCGCGATAGTAAATACAGTGCATGTTGTGCACCAACGGTAATTAGTATTTGCTCTGGCTCGACCCAAACACCGCGCCGTGGCAGTAGTCGCTTATGTATCTGCTCAATCAACATGGGGTCATCGTGATCAAAGTGATCAATCGTCCAGTCTTTAATAGCGCGCACACTGACCGCATCGCGACAACACTCTCGCCAATTATTGGTGGGAAATAAATCGTAGTCTAGCTGCCCGTAAATAAAGGGGTAAGGGTATGTTCGCCAGTTTGATGGCTTACTGATATTGGTCTGGTTTGTAGGCATAATTTTAAAGCGCTCAGACCACGCTATAGTACCCTCAGTGGCAACGGGGGCGGTATAGTTATCAGGACTAACCTGCCCTTTTAAAATATCAGGGTTAACAAAGTAACCTCTGCGCTGGCGCGAGATAAGATAGCCGTCATTGAGCAGTCTATCGTAAGCCAGAATAACGGTATTTCTCGCCACATTAAGCTGCTTTGATAAGTTGCGACTAGAGGTCAGTGGTTTATCCAGCGGGATCTGACCATTGTTAATCGCAATAACGACCTGCTCTCGAATTTGTTTCTGCAAACTCAAGTCGCTATCGGGGTTGAGATGAAATAATTGGTAAATAGACATAGGCCAGCCGCACCCTACCTATAACAGTTAGCACTAGTGTAATTAGCCGAGTTAGCCATTAAGATAAGGGTCGAGCAATATAGCGTCACTTATTCTTACAGTAATCTCAGACCATCGTTATTATTTACCCAATATAACAGAAAATGAGACGCTAAGTGTCATTTTATTAATAAAATTTGACAATCATGCAGTATTTGAGCGGGGCTTATTCGTTATTGTTCTTTTCCTGGGCACTGGGTGAAAACCCGCCGGTCACACTGGTGGCACTTGGTTTTATTGAGCTGAGGTATAAGCTCATTGAGTACATCATCAGGCATTGAATAAAAACTTTCAGGCCCAAGTTTCTCCAGATAACCAATGGCCTGCAATTCATCTTTCACCGTGTTTTTCATACCACAAAAGCTAAGCTGACCACCGAGCCGTTTCAAGCGCTTACCTTCATGTAACAGCATATCAGCACCGGCAATATCAATAAAATTAATGGCCGGGCAATACAGTATAAGATACACGACCTGCTCTCCCTTACACAATACCTCTATTTGCTTTTGTATATGATCCACCGCCCCAAAAAAGACAGAGCCATCAATACGAATCATTTTAACTTGAGGGCACTCTTTAAGATTAGAGCGTGTACTGCTGCGCAGCTCTGTAGCTGAGCCTAAAAACTTAGGGGCGACTTCCATTAGCGTTGGTTTTGAAGTGCGACGTAAATACAGGATTAATGACAGCATAACACCGGCATAAATGGCAAATTCAAGTTCAATCAATAAGGTAGAGAAAAAGGTCACCAATAAGATAGTCGCTTCGCGTTTGTCGCTGTGAAAAATTTGGGTGATATGGTGAATGTCAATTAGGTTCCAAGCGATCAGTAAAATAGCCCCCCCCATAACAGGCAGTGGCAAATAGGTGGTAACTCCGGGAATCAACAGTAGCATTAACACGACAAATGCCGCAGCAAAAATAGCCGCCAGTGGTGTTTTTGCGCCGGAGTCATAGTTGGCCCCTGAACGAGTGAATGACCCGGAGCCTGCATAACACGAGAAAAAACTGCCTACTATATTTGACAGCCCTTGACCAACAAACTCTTGGTTACCATCAATACGCTGGCCCGAGCGAATAGAGATGGCACGCGCGATCGACACCGCTTCAACTAACCCCAGTAATGCTATAGCAAAAGCACCGGGTAATAATGTACTGAATAGATCCAGTGATAGCTCAGGTGCAGCTAATGCCGGTAAGTTACCCGGTAACTCACCGATAAGGGCAATGCCTTTATGGTGGCCATCAAGTAGCCAACAAAAAAGGCTGCCGCTTATCATACCCAATAACATATGCGGTAATTTAGCGTTGATTTTTTTCAACAGCACCGTAGTAAGCAGTGTGACCAATGCGGTGGCAAAGGCCAACAGGCTGATATCGTCGATCTGTTTTAGTAAGCTGATCCATGTATTGACAAATGAACTACCTTTAGCAACGGGTAGATCCCAAATATATTTAATTTGGCTAGTTGCGATTAATACCGCAGCCCCGGCAGTAAACCCAAGTACAACGGTATGGGAGATAAAATTAACCAACGCACCAAAGCGTGCTAACCCAAAAGCAAATTGAATAGCACCGGCTAGCAGTGTGATAGTCAGAGCCAGTGATATAAATTCGGGGCTACCTATTTCAGCCACACCGCTGGTTACACTTAATACCACAATAGATATAGCGGCTGTCGGGCCAGAGATAAGGTGCAGTGATGAGCCAAAAAGGCCCGCGATAATCGGTGTAATAATCGCGGTATAGAGACCATACTCAGGGGGTAGACCCGCGATCAGGGCATACGCTATACCTTGAGGCAAAACAATAACAGCGCCGGTTAAACCTGCTATTAAATCAGCATACAGTGTCTCGCCAGTGACTGAGCGAATCCACACAAGAAAGGGGAATAGCTTGTGCAGCGTCTCACGATGGGCTTTGGGCAGTGGCGCTTTCATTATCTCAATAACAACTCTTGTGGGCTATCACAGCCAATAAATACAAATGATGGCTTATCTTATCACGTTGGTATATCAATTGGCGCGACAACTCAAACACTCATAGAGCCCCATCGTTGTCATCAGCGCCACACGGCTATTTATGTGCGTTGATCACCGTGATACAGGCGCACAACATGCCGGGCCTCAGCAAAAAATAACCAGCGTTCGATTAATAAACCCGCAACGGCTAACAAGGCGGCAAGAGTAATGAGCCATTTATCAGCCATTAACATCAATAAAAAAGGGATAATAAAAGCAATCACTAACATTAGTGCACGTAAACACAGTAGTTTATTTGCGGCAACTGTATAGCCAAATTCATCATTGAGAAAACTGTTTGCTGTATGGCCCTGATCAAACAGGCGTACGCTTGCTTGTGTGAAGCCCGTGGCGGTATTTATTGTGCTGCCTGTTGGCTTACCAATCCAGAATAGATAAATAATTTTTACCAGCGCACCAAGTGCTAGCATCGCCAGAGTAATATTACGCAGCTCTTGTGGAATCTTGCCTGCGCTAATGGACAAAACACTCATCAGTAACAGTGAGCCTGACATCAACCCTAGGATTAGATAGTTAACCGGGGTCAGTGAAGAGTGCCACTGCCTTATTGTTTTTAAGCTTGCATAGATCATACTGGTACAAAATAAGGTGACCATTGCCAGTATTGCGGCTAATACACCGCAAAATAAAAATACACCGCTTATATCGCTACCTTGAGACCATATACCAATCAAGTACAGTAAAATGAACGGATAAAATAATACGGCAAACACCGCCTCGCGAGATAGCCAGGATGTTTTAAAACGGCTGAACGATCGCCACGCATTCTTAGGGTTTGCTAAGTGTAATGTGGATGACAACAAGCCGCCGGTAATCAATACGACAGCTAAAATAGTACCGCTTAGCAGTACATTAGTTGATTGCAGTGATGTAAAGCCACTGAGATGCGCAATGATTAAGAGTGTGACTAACCCGTAGCCTGCACCAGACATAACGGTAAACACTAACACTGAAAAAGCCGGATGCATATTTTATCTCCGTCGATGTTGTCTTGCGGCTCTAGCGAGCAATTAATTTGTTAACCCATTGTTTGAGGCTCTCGGGTAGTGATGTAACCTCTTGTACTTCTACTATCGGTTTATTGCGCGGTGGTAAATAGGTGTTTACTGGGTTATAACCCAGTTCAGGCATGAGTTGTTTACCGGCTCGCTCACGCACTAATTGACTGACCTCAGAATCGGGATCATCAAAATCACCAAACACGCGAGATTTGGTTGGGCAGGTCAACACACAGGCAGGTTTACGTTCATCTTCGGGTAGTTTTTCATCGTAGATGCGATCAACACACAAGGTACATTTCTTCATAGTCCCTTCGTTAGGGTCCAGTTCACGTGCGCCATAAGGGCACGCCCAAGAACACAGGTTACACCCCATGCATTTATCTTGATCCACTAAAACGATACCATCTTCTGCGCGTTTATAGGATGCACCAGTAGGACAAACAGTGACACAGGCCGCCTCTTCACAGTGCATACATGACATCGGCATATGCACGGTTTTACTGTTAGGCGCGTCATCAACTTCGTAGGTGCGAATTCTATTGAGCCAGCTACCGTTAGGGTCTTTACCATAAGGGTCTTTATCTGACAAAGGGCCGATAGTGCCAGAGGTATTCCACTGTTTACAGGCTGTTGCACAGCCGTGGCAACCTACGCAGGTATCGAGGTCGATCACTAAACCTAGTTTCATGGTGTTATGTCTCCATCGGCGCTTATTTTTCGCCCCGTGTAAATATATCCGCTAGCGAACGCAATAAATTAACATTCTTATGGCTGCTGTAGGTCAACATATCCGGTGATTTTTTTGCATTAGGCTGAGATTTTAGTGCGCCAAATTGTGGCCAGCTGCCGGTTTCACCCGGTGCTGCTGGTGTAATTTTTACGCGTAAATCATACCAGGCTGCCTGCCCGGTTACGGGATCTGAATTAGTCACCCGGTCAGTCTTATCGCCTTTGGCAGGCAGCAGTTCTGAAATGAGGTGGTTCATTAAAAATCCATCGGTTGCCTCGTTGGCATCACTGGATAACCCCCAGGCACCACCGCGTTTTGCAATCGCATTCCATGTCCACACGGTTTGCTCATTTGTACCCTCCATCAATTTTACTTGAGCACGAATTTTGCCGTTATGTGATTCAACCCATACCCAGGATAAATCCTTAATACCATCGCGCTGCGCGGCAATCCGGTTCATAAATAAATAGTTTTGCGACATGATTTGACGCAGCCAAGCATTTTGACTATCCCAACTGTGGTACATAAACATGGGGCGCTGGTTCACTGCGTGATAAGGGTACTCATCGCGGTCAATGCGCTGCTCTTCTAACGGCATGTAATAAATGGGCAATGGATCAAAGTACGTCGCCAACCGCTCTTTGTGATGGGCTTGTGTTGGCATGGGGCCATCGTAAAGCCCTTGGCCGGCTAAGCGAAAGGTCTGTAGTTTTTCAGAGTAAACCTCAATCACTATTTGCTCTGTTGAGCCAACCCAACCGGCCTCTTTCGCCAGTGTTAGATAATCACGATTGGCATGGCGCATGTAACGCTGATTCATATCCAGCTGAAACTCGAAAAAACCTTGATTGTCTTCGTAGGCTTCCCACTGCTTTGGATTGGGTTCACCACGCAGTGATTGATTCCCCTCTTTACCGCGATAGCCTGCAAGAAAACCAATGCCAGGTGCTTTTTCGAAATTGATAATAAAATCTTTGTAGTCATTATATTTACGTTGGCCGCTGTCATCGACAAACGCCGGAAACCCTAAACGCCCCGCCATTTCAACCATCACTTCTTGCCAGGACATCACATCGCGATCAGGTGCTACGACAGGGATACGGACAGAATCGCACGCGGCGTGTGGCTCCGAGATAGGCCGATCCAACATCGAGATGGTATCGTAGCGCTCAAGGTAGGTTGTATCAGGCAGTACTAAATCAGAATAGGCGACCATTTCAGAATTAAAGGCATCAGAGCACACGATGAAAGGGATTTTATATTCCCCATCGTCTTCTTTCGCGCAGAGCATTTCCATGGTTTGCGCGGTATTCATACTTGAGTTCCATGCCATATTGGCCATGAATAACATCAGTGTATCTATTTTATACGGGTCACCTTTAACGGCATTGCTAATCACCATATGCATCAATCCATGACATGAAATAGGTGCATCCCAGCTGTAGGCTTTATCAATACGCAGTGGGTTGCCATCGGCATCAATAACGAGATCTTCAGGGCACGTAGGGAATCCTAGTGGCGGCGATGTTAGCGGTGTGTTTGGCGCCATCGCTTTCGCAGGTTTAATTCCCGGTGGAATGTGTTTCGGAAAAGGTGGCTTTGCCAAATGGCCACCGGGGCAGTCGATAGTGCCTAATAATATTTGCAATAAATGAATAGCGCGGCAGGCCTGAAACCCATTAGAGTGGGCAGAGATGCCACGCATGGCATGCATCGATACGGGTCGCCCAATAAACTGTGTCTGCTTACGCCCGGCCCAATCGGTCCATTCTACATCGATGGTAATTGATTCTTTAAACGCAACATGGGCCATTTCCAGTGCCATGCGCTCGATATCATCAGCGCTAACGCCACACTCTTTAGCCGCGTTCTCTGGTGCGTATTGCTCATCCAGATATTTGTCAAGTAAGATGCTCATAGCGGTACGCAAAGGTGTGCCATCAGGTGTCGTATACTCACCAAATAACGCTGGGGTAATATCGGGCTGATTGGCATCGACAAAGGCCTCTGTAGTCAGATCCCACACTTGGGGCTGCCCCCCTTCATCACCCCGATAAAATAAGCCATCACCTTTTTGGTTTGGTGTATTAACCACCAGTTGCGCGCTATTGGTGTAGCGAATTAAAAATTCTTCATCAACCAATTGGTGTTTTAACAGTACATGCACCATTGATAACGCCAGTATGCCATCAGTGCCAGGGCGAATAGCGACCCACTCATCGGCGATCGCTTGGTAGCCTGTACGCACAGGGTTTATCGCAACAAATTTTGCGCCGCGCTCTTTGAGTTTTTTTAATCCTAGTTTAATCGGATTAGAGCTGTGGTCTTCTGCAACCCCCCACATCATAAAGTACTTGGTATTATCCCAGTCGGGATCGCCAAATTCCCAAAAAGCATGCCCCATGGTATATAAACCACCGGCGGCCATGTTAACGGAACAAAAACCACCGTGAGCAGCCCAGTTAATCGTGCCAAACTGACTGGCCCACATACCGGTTAAGGCTTGCATTTGATCACGCCCAGTAAAATAGGCCAGTTTTTTAGGATCTGTTTGCCGAATATTGCGCAAGCGCTTTTCCAGTATGCCTAGCGCTTGATCCCAAGAGATTTCTTCAAATTCACCCGCCCCTCGCTCAGTACCAGGTTTGCGCAATAAAGGAGCGCTTAACTTGGCTGGTGAATATTGTTTCATAATGCCCGAGTTACCTTTGGCACACAGCACACCTTTATTAATAGGGTGGTTGGGGTTACCTTGAATAAAGCGGATTTTATTATCTTCGACTGTTACCTTAATGCCACAACGGCAAGCACACATGTAACAGGTTGTGTATTTAATTTCCTGATTATCGTGATCTTCAAATACAGGCAGGTGCTGCTTAGGTGCATTAGCATCAAGTGGTTTCATATCGACTACTTATAGAATAAAGTACGCTGTTATAGCGTATGCTAGTGTATTGTAATTCTTTTGCTAAACCTCCCTCTCACACGGTGAGCTGGAGGCTAGAGAAAATACTTTTTTATTATTACGTACGCTTTTTTATGTGAGTTTTGCCAGGGCATTATCGAGCGCCGTAACAATTTCATCGATTTGATCGTTAGTGACAATTAATGCAGGGCTTAAAGCAATGGTGTTATTGTATTTTTCAAAGCTGCGATTTGTGCGCCCAATGATCACCCCTTGGGCCATACAATCGGCTGCAATCGCTATTGATAAGCTCTCATCACACGGCTCTTTTGTTTGTCGGTCTTTTACCAACTCAAACCCGGCAAACAAACCCTTACCGCGAACATCACCGATAATCTCATACTTGTCTTTTAACTCATGTAGACGAGCTAATAAATACTCACCCACTACGGTTGCATTTTCAAGTAGGTTTTCTTCCTCGATGATTCTCATATTCTCAAGCGCCGCCGCTGGGCCTGCGGTGCAACCACCAAATGTCGACACATCGCGAAAATAACCCATGCGATCAGAGGGGTCGTCTTTAAAGGCATTAAAAACATTCTCAGTCGTTACCGTACATGAAATAGCAGCGTAACCGGAAGCAACGCCCTTCGCCATAGTGACAATATCAGGTTGAATGCCATAGTGCTGGTAGCCAAACCATTTGCCGGTGCGACCAAGACCGCACACTACTTCATCAATATGCAATAAAATATCGTACTTTTTGCAGATCTCTTGAATGGTTTCCCAGTAACCTTCAGGAGGGGTAATAACACCACCGCCCGCAGTAATAGGCTCCAGCACTACCGCGCCAATGCTGTCGGGGCCCTCATCTAAAATAACGCGCTCCATTTCTTTGGCGGCGCGCACACCATAGTCGGTCACATCGCCAAACTGAGAGCGGTATTCACAACAGTGGGGAAACTCGACAAAGCCCGGTGTAAATGGGCCATATTGATTTTTGCGCTCAAATTGCCCAGTTGAGCTTAGCGCTGTAATAGTCGTGCCGTGATAGTCACGCTCGCGGTATAGTACTTTATATTTTTTGCCGTCGTATTTTTTCTGCGCAATCTGGCGCACTATTTTATAGGCTTTTTCATTGGCCTCAGAGCCAGAGTTTGAATAGTAAACCCGGCTCATTCCCGGCATTTTTTCGATCAGTTTTTCAGCAAATTGAGCGGCGGGAATATTGCCGGCAGTCAATGCAAAATAATTCATTTCTACTAGTTGGTCATACACTGCCTTGGCAATGCGCTCTCGGCCATAACCCACATTAACCGTCCACAAGCCGCCAGACACAGCATCGAGGTGCTGTTTACCTGTTGCATCATATAAATGCATGCCCTCGCCTTTTACAATAACCAGTGGGTCGTTGGTTTCAAGCATTTTATGTTGGGACAGATGGTGCCATACATTAGCACGATCGGCTTCAATTACATCGGCAAGGTCAACCGCATTCAGGTCATGGTTCATAGTCTATCTCCTAACGACTGGTTACAACACGAGTGAGCAGCTAAATAGGGTTATAAACCACTATTGGCAGCAAGCCAAAATAGCAATTTAACTGTCTGGATAGACTAATAGAATTGTGGGTGTGGCAATAGAACCAGTTGTAGGCAGCTTATGCTTCCAGAGTGATATGTAGGTTTTACTTATTAATAATACCGCTAAGGTTTATTGAGTGTGTCGTTTAACAAACACAGCGCACATGAGCGCCATTGAGGGTGCAGGCAAAAAAACAAGGAAGCGGCAATAGACCGGTTATAGAGATATACCCAGAGACTGAAAAAATGTAATCACAGGCGAATAATCAACCTGCGATACCAACAAAGTCATACGGTGATTGCGATGATTTTACCGCACTATTCGCGTTTGCTTTAGGTGCAGATACGGCCATTTTTACCGTAGAAGTAACTTTTTTATGTGCTACAGACAGTGGGCTATTCGCCGCTGTTTGCACTTGAACTGTTGCCATGATGTATCCCCTTTAACGCGTTTAACCAAGCAGGCTTACAGGCTGTATTGCCACGTAGTAGGAGGAGTATAACAACAGTTTTTTAATGTGAGATGTAATATAATGTCATATGCTTATACCGTGAAAAGCTATAAACATATGCGCTTTTTATCTATAGGGACAAAACCCCCGTCGAATCAGCTTCTTATCATCGATAACATCGCTACAGCTATACGAACGACTCCATAAGCGCTGCACAAAAAATGTAACGACACAAGCTCGCCCGATAAAACTCTACGCGCTCGAATAGGTATCTTCTGTGTCAGCACCACTGTAGGTGAGGGCTATTGCAGAGGCTGCGCGCTGTAGCTGGGGTATATATTCGCGCAACGCATCCAGTGATTTGCGAATTTTAGGGGCGTGTACCGCTAAGGTAAAACAAATATTACCGGCCTCGTTACATACAGGCACAGCAATGGCGACCATACCCACCATAAACTCTTCATTATCAACCCCCACATCATCTGACTCAATACGCTTTAGCTCGCCCATTAGGTGATCTGGGTCAGTAATCGTACTGTGGGTATAGCTCTTTAGGGGTGCCGCTGTAATAAAGCGTCGACGCTGGCGAGTTGTCATATGCGCAAGAAATAACTTGCCACTTGCAGTACAGTGCAGTGGCAATTGAGAGCCGATAGGAAGCTGAATACGATAGGGCCAGTTCGCCTCTACCCGATCAAAGTAAATCGTGTGGTCCCGATCGAGAATAGTGCAATTACAGGTTTCACCTATTTCTTCCGAGAGTGCTCTTAGTATCGCATGCCTAGGTGCACCCAAGGTTTTGTGAGACACAATACCTAGCGCCATATCCCATGTGCGCACACCGGGTATATAGCGCTTATTAATAGGCTCGCGCTGTAATAGCCCCTCTTCTTCTAGTTGCTGGAGAATGCGGTTGACCGTTGGTTTGGGCAGGTCGAGCTCATCGATGAGCTCGGTTGCTGAGATCGGGCGTTGGGCTTGTACTACTTTCTCCAACACCGTCAAACCACGTAAAATAGTAGGTTGTTTATCCGTTGTCATTCACTCACTATAGAGTTGGTTACGTTTCGTCGGTTAACTCCCGCCAAATTGAAGCAGGATGGTCGATAACGGTGGCCAAAATGCAATGATCATCCACGCTACCATCAAAGATAGTAAGTAAGGCAATACATAACGCACAATCGTGAAATAAGGTATCCCGGTAATACCACTGGCAACATACAAATTCAGCCCGTAGGGCGGTGTAATAAAGCCAATAGCATCGCCGACTAAAAAGATCACTGCAAAATGGATCGGATCGACGCCTGCATTATACGCGATTGGGGCCAGAATTGGAGCCAAGATGATAGTATTAGGTAAGCTTTCAAGCACTGTACCTGCTGCTAATACCAAAAACATACACGCGAGCAATACAAACTCTGGCTCACCGAGGTTAGCCATCCAGCCGTTGACTACCTCACCTGCCCCCAATAGTGAGAGGATTTGCTGCATAACAACCGACACGGCGATGAGAGGAGCTAACATGCCGGTAATTTGCCCTGAACGCAGCAGAATATCCGGTAGGCGGCTTATTTTAATTTCACGGGTAATGAGCACACCGGCAATAAGGCAAAAGCCAACAGTGACACCGGCTGCTTCAGTGGGTGAAAAGGTACCCGAATAGATGCCATACACTACAATGCCAATTGCAATAAAGCCTAAATAGGCTTTAAGGCCCAAACGCATAATCTTTTTAGGCTCAAAGGCGATTAAATCACCCCAGCCATTGCGTTTGCACATATAGTAACAAGCACCCTGCATAGCGATTACCATCAAGAGCCCAGGTAGCATACCACCGATAAAAAGGTCACTAATCGGCAGGTTAAGTAAAAAGCCATAGACAATAAAGATAATGCTTGGCGGGATAATAATGCCCACAGTTCCACCGGCGGCGGCTGTTGCGGCAGCAAAACGAGGATCATAGCCATTTTTAGACATTTCAGGCTGCATAATCGAGCCAATCGTTGCTGTGGTACCCGCATTGGAGCCTGAAATGGCCGCAAACATACCACAGGCGCCAATCGTCGCCATGCCCAGACCACCACGCAACCAGCCTAGCACTGAATACGCAAAGTCAGACATTCGCTTTGCAATACCTGCCGCGTTGATCAAATCACCGGTCATAATAAATAATGGCAATGCCAGCAGACCAAAAAAGCTAAGCCCTTCAAATAGGGTCACACCGATGTTTGCCAAGGTAAAATCAATCACAAGGCTGCAACCAACAACCCAAAAACCAATCACAAGAAAAATAGGCACACCGAGAATAAACAATACGGTTACGCCCAATGAAATAAGTGCTATAAGTGTTCCGTTATCCATACTTCCCCCTAATCCATCAACGATGCTTGTAAAGTAAATGGTTCACGCTTTTTATAGCGCTGAACATCTATTACTGCGTTTTGTAAGACACGAATAATAATTAAGCTCCACGCTAGTGGCGTCGCCAAATAAAACCACCATTCCATCACATTATCTGTACCACCAACAATGGCAAAATTATCATAGGCCAACCACGTTTGTTCATAGGTAAAGAAAATGACAATACCTGCAAAAACAATCCACAAAACGGCATCTAACATCAAGCATGCAAATTGAAAGTTATAAGGCATACGCATTCTCACCTCAGTTAACGCCAGGTGAGTTCGCTTGCGAATATTGTAAGAAGCACCAAACCATGTGACCCACAAAAACAATAAAACAGGAACAGTTGTACTCCAGGCAACCTGTTCTTTAAACAAAAAGCGGCGCACCACCTCAACAAATATAATGCCTGCCATTGTTGAATATGTGATTAAAATAATTACTTTTTCTGTGTTGTGATTGAGCCATTGTAAAAGAGCTTTGAAAAGTGCCATAGCTAACCCTTTATCGATATATCTTTATTGTTTTTATTATCATTAATAAGCTGTTATTACAGTATAGATGTCCGCTATTTACACTGTAACAACAGATTTTACGGTTAATAGTAATTAACTATTCCACCAGCGTCGTGGCGCAACATTCACTGCTGCTGTATCTTTTGGAATCTCACGTGCAATATCGTAAATTTCTTTATAGGTGTCATGACCACCAGACCATTTGTTTAAACGTTCACGCCATTGCTCCCAAGGTTTTGGGTTGTATTCTGGCGAACACATTTTTTCTGCCTTTAACAACTCGGCATCAGATAATGTCGCGACACGCACATTATTGTCGGTAAATATTGTGCCCTGCTTTTGTGGGTTGGTCGCACCTACAATATCATATAGTGCAGATTCATTCATACCTTGTGTATAAATTTGGCCAGCATAGGCAGATTCCATAACATCATTTTGTAACTCTGAACCCAATTTGTTAAACGTCGTTAAATTCATCGCTGTATGCTCGGTACCACAGAAAAATTTCAAATCGACACACTGTGAAACAACCGGCGCCATACCTGCGTAGGCAACAGCTCCCATCCATGTTTCTGCACCATCAATCAAACCTTGCTTTAGACCATCGAGAGTTTCCTCCCACGCAATTGGCACGGGGTTAAGATTCATTAACTCCATAGCAATGCGTCCCAGTTGCGTCCCTGTAACACGGTTTTTAGTGCCCGCTAATTGATCGATAGATGTGACTGTAGGTTTGTTTTCCCACTTTAAACCCAGTTGAATGCCACGCAATTCGCAGTGAGTAAATAAAAACTGTAAGTTGTGTCGCTTACGCAGAGGCTCGCGCAATAGTGCTTCACTTTTATTACTGTAAAAAAAGTGGTACTGGGCCGCACGAGATGGAAACATATAGGCGTAATCCAACACATTGAGATACGGCGCACCACCGGCAGAATTTTGCGTTGATGCTGAGTAAATATCTACAATATTTTGTTGTGTTTTCTTTACGCAGTTAGTTTGGCCACAAATCTGATTACTACCGATAAACTCTACACGAATGGCACCGTTAGTACGCTCTTCTACATCTTTTGCAAAAAAAAGCTGCCCTGATTTTTGAATATTTAAATTCGTTTCATTAAATCCAGATGCACCAAACTTCAGTGCGAATTTGGGTTTAATCGCATAACGTTTTTTATCAGTTTTTTCCGCAGCATCTGCCAATTGTGACAACGTAGCGCCAGCACCGAGTGTGCCTGCTGCCAGCAATGTGGATGTCATACCGAAATGGCCTGACACTTTCATAAAGTCTCGGCGAGAAATTTTATTGGATTTATCAACCATTATATCCGCTCCTTTCATCTTATTATGTATTAGGGGGGGCTTATAGCCTCAAACTATTTCTTAACAAAAATAGGCGACCTCACCCTCTACCTTATTTAAAGCTTATTTAAAGGGTTATGTAGTGTGTACCGACCTGCTGTGTTGAATGATCGCCTTAACGTAAAAATTTAGCGATACAAACATCGCTGAATGCCAAAGTCGGAAAACATGTCATTTATCGCACAACGGCCCCAACAAAACAACCCCAAATAACAAAAAATGATATTTTTAGTCTCATAAATTGATATTTATGGTATTTTTGTCGTAGTATGTAAGCCTAGATGCTACCTCGCAATATTCTCTGAGGGCCGAAACGCTATAGTCGGTGCGGGCTAGGACAAGGGTATTACCAGAAAAAAGGCTATGCATCACTACCACGATAAACAATAAAAGCTGATGAAATGAGAGGCTTTAGATTAAATAATGCTATCCGATCACAACAAGGGGAGTTGTAAATGAGTACTGCAAGTCATAATTATGATTTCATTATTATTGGTGCAGGTTCTGCTGGCTGCGTGCTGGCTAATAGGTTATCTGCAAACCCCAATCACCGAGTACTGCTTTTAGAAGCCGGAGGGAGCGATCTTAACCCTTGGTTACATATCCCGGTCGGGTATTTTAAAACGATGCATAATCCATCGACTGACTGGTGTTATAAAACTGAACCTGATCCAGGTATCGCGGGGCGAAGTTTGCAGTGGCCCCGCGGAAAAGTACTAGGGGGTTCTAGCGCACTTAATGGACTACTCTATGTTCGTGGGCAAGCAGAGGATTACGACCGCTGGGCCGACCTTGGAAACAAAGGCTGGTCATTTAAAGATATTCTGCCTTATTTTAAAAAATCAGAAGATCAAGAGCGCGGTGCGGATGACTATCACGGTGTTGGTGGCCCGCAAAAAGTATCTGATTTACGTCTGCGCCGCCCTATTGCAGATCATTTTATCAAAGCAGCCACGCAAATTGGTATCGACTACAATGAAGATTACAACGGTGAAAAACAAGAAGGGGTGGGTTATTTCCAGCAAACCGCTTATAAAGGGTTTCGCTGGAGCACCGCAAAAAGCTTTTTAAAACCCATTAAGAATCGTACTAATTTAACTGTTCTTACAAAAGCACAAACCACTAAAATATTATTTGAAAATAAAAAAGCCATCGGTATTGAATATATAAAAGCGGGGAAAAAGTGCACAGTTAAAGCAGACCGTGAAATTATATTATCAGCCGGTGCTATAGGCTCCCCACAAATTTTACAGCTTTCAGGTATTGGCCCTAGAGCGTTATTAGATAAGGTTGGGGTTCCTGTCGTCAAGGACTTACCCGGTGTTGGCCAGAATCTTCAAGATCATTTACAGATACGCCTTGTCTATAAAACCAGTGAGCGCACACTGAACGATGAAGTTAACAATATTTTTAAACAAGGTCTTGTGGGTTTACAATATATTCTAACACGCACAGGGCCTTTGACATTAGCCGCCAGCCAAGTCACTATTTTTACGAAATCGAATATCAATGTACAACGCCCTGATATTCAATTTCATATGCAACCACTGAGCGCCGATAAGCCCGGTGATGGCGCACATAAGTTTTCAGCATTTACATCATCAGTATGCCAATTGCGGCCTTATAGCCGAGGTTATCTAGAAATAACATCAAGGGATCCACTTAAGCACCCGGCTATTCACCCTAATTATTTATCTGATGAGCGCGATCACCAAGTCGCTATTGATGGTATTAAAACAGCAAGGCGTATTGCTGAGGCACCCGCACTGGCACCACACATTATTGATGAGTATGTTCCCGGTCGACAGTACCAAAGTGATGAAGAATTATTGCAAGCCGCGCGTCAACACAGCCAAACCATTTACCATCCCACCAGTACGTGCAAAATGGGCCATGATGATATGGCGGTTGTTGATGATCGGCTACGTGTGCATGGTATCACTCACTTACGTGTGGTCGATGCTTCAATTATGCCTGAAATTGTATCGGGCAATACTAATGCACCCACGATTATGATAGCTGAAAAAGCCGCAGATATGATATTGAAAGATACAACAAGTATATAGTTTATTTGCTGGATAAAAACTACTTTGGTCTTATGGATAATATATCAATCCTCAAGACCATTTTAGAATGACGTTCTTATAGATCACAGTGTCACGATAATAATGACCGTAATAATTTTTTTGACAAAAGTATTGCTGATTGGCTAATCATATAATTCAAGGCTACCGGTAAGTTCTTCTAGAGTATCCTCTGGGCCTACAAGACCAACGCCTGAAAGCTCAATATTCTCTATACTTTCTTTGTCAACTATTGATAATTTTTCACAATATTCGTTATAGGTTTTACACGATTGAGCAAGCTTACTAAAGGGGATTACTATGCATAAGCCATCTGATCTGGCTTGTAAAAATATACTAAGCAACTCAAGCTGAGATGCTTTTAATATAGGCAATGGTGTCGTTAGCATGCCCGGGTAGACCATTTTTTCCCTTTCGTTAAAGTCATCACCGGTTATGTTTTCTATGAGTTTGCCAATCGAAACACCAATGACAGACGCAGAGTTCACCGCTAAACCAACGGATAAATTATCTTCAATTAAAATAGTACTTTTATGAAAACCTGGTTCAAAATACATATTATTACCTTACAACTCATTAAACAAACATTGACATAAAGAAGTACACTATCGTTGACAAACAACAGGTAGTACACTCATAGCTCAGTTTTTTTGATTCAGAATAATCGCTTTTATCAATGATATGCTCAGATGGTTCTCTTTTATATTGGTTATTAATAACACTATCCTTGATGTTAAGGAGAGAAAAATAGAATAGATCAATGTGCTTCATTATTGTTCTACCTCCATATAGATCGTTTATATGCCTATACAATAATGTAATTATCTACAACCCTTTGTATAGCCACCAATTATCCATACATTTTATAGGTGAATCTAAACAGACTAAATTTAGCACGCCATTAACTTCTAAGTTCAACCGTATTTTTCAATAATAAAACAATGCCTAATAGTATTTACTAATAAATGTGATTAACAAATGCTATTACAGCCATTAAAATACACCTTCATTTACATAAAAAATAAACGGTCTTAAGACGTTTTTCTTTACAATTTCTCTATTAAATAATAACCACTACAATAATGTCAAATTAAACTGTGGTTATCAGCAATTATGGACATGTTGGCTTTTAATTGCTTAAGATGACAATAGACAAATTTTATGTGTCAGAACAATTTTTTATGTGTCATAAAAAATTATATCCTGCCAAAAAACAGGTGGTATTTAGTAAGATAATCAACTGAAATTTATGCTAATTTAGTGAAGTAGTACCGAAATATTGCTACTTTTAGTTGTGATTGAAAGCTGAAATGTTGAGGATGTATTGAAGAAATAGCGATTAAAACTTTTAGACCCTTATTTTTTGTAGCAAACTTAATGGTCAATGCTTATTATTGCACTACACCGCAAAGAATTATTCTGTGGTGTAGCACACATAACAAGATAGTTGTTAGTATCAACGCCCGGAAGCGCGTAAGTTTTGTACTGTCATTTTATTTAATGGGGTTAATGCTGGATCAACAATGCCTTTAAATTGACCCGTTGTACAATGATTAGCCTGAATATCAACCATTGAGAATGAATCATCAACAGAAACACCGGTGCCTTTGTTAATAGGCAAGTGATGATCTGGGTGTGTTTGACCAATTAGCCAACTTTTCCACATATCGCCTTTGCGATCGTAGGTAATATTACGCGGAATAGTAAATGTTTGCGCATCAATATAGTGCTCACGTTTACTGATAGGATGGTTAGCGTCAACCGGCTTGGATTCAACAACATAGACTTTGCGTAGCTGCCATGTGATCTCGGGAAAACACCCACCTTTGCCCCCAAATTTAATGACTTGATACCCATCTTTATCCTTGTGGGTTTTTGTATCCAAATCCATATCATTATGGTTATACATAGGCAACAATAGTGTTTTAGTGCCTTTATAAGTCCATGTCATGTCACTGATACGACCATTATAACCTTCAAAATCCTCAATCATAATATCAGATCCAAGAAAAGCATCGGTTGTTTGACCACTTGAAAGACGCCGTACCCTTCGCTGGAACCCCAAATAGAGATACGCATTATCGCGTTTAAGGTCATCTTCGAACCGTTGAATCAATAATTGTGTATTTTTAACATCAAAAGGCTCTAGCACCTGAACATATAACCCGCGAAATAAATTAGATGGGTTTGGTGTTAATGCCGGAAATGGCTCTTGTTGTGTTCGATGGGTAATATTTAAAAAATGAAAATTCATCTTAACTGTTCGCTCTACTTTTGCAGTAACCATATTACGGTACTTCCAGTAAAAGGGGTAAATTGCCGCTGAATCGCCCCAGTTGTATCCGTATTTATAGTTAAACGCCAGTTTTTCACCTGCCCGAGGATCATCTAAGCGGGGCTCTTGAGGAAAGGGCCTGCCCGCCACAGACCCTGTAATTTCGCCGGGATTATTACCCAATGCTGTAGCCCCGGCATAGCGCCGAGTAGCATCGATATAAGATTGATGCAAAGCAAAATCTGTCGTTTCACCTACCGTAATACTATAATCACCTTGTTTAATAAAGCGATACATAGCAGGATCAAGAACCTCTTTTACTGAATCAACATTGTTTTGATCGATCATCATACCTACATTAATATTATCTACTTTAGGCACGCTATCAGCGTAGGGGAAGAAAGATTGGCTAATCACTGCCTCAGGTATCTCAGCGGCTGAGACAATTGACGTAGCAGCACTGACTGCCAACAATAGTAGTGTTTTATTGAACATTATATTTACCTTCTTTGTCAGTGTTATATTAAAATCCATAACGTACTGTTAACTGCAATTCATCTTCTTGGTTAGCAACACCAATAGGGCCGTTTAAAAAACGGGCTAACGGTTCTGCTTGCGGCACATCAGGCTGGCCTGCGGCGGCAGAAACACTCCATGGGAATTTTTCATCACCACCAAATTTCACATTAAGAGCAAGGTTAAAGCTCCAGTGGTTATCAGGAGTCCAGGAAATACTCGGTGCAACTGCCGTTGCCTTTGCCGCAAAATCGTGAGCAATAATTACCTGTGGGCTTAGGCGGTTATTCATATAAAACCCTTTGACTAATGCTGTTGCAATCCAGTTATCTTCATCATTGGGCATGTCTTTCTCATGATCGAGTATATGTTCACCAAATAACTGTGTTGAAATAAGAAAGGCACTGGATGTTCCCAGTGAAGGTATGACAAGGTTTTTGTCAAAACCAATAACATAGCGCAACATATCTGTTTCTTTATGCCCGTTAAGATCTCGTGGCTGTTCTTCACCTTGGGTATAAGCCATTTCTAATCGCCAAACTGCGTCCATATTCATTGAATAATAATCAACTGACCCACCAAGTAATGTGACCCGTGGAAAGTGAATATCAAATACGCCATCAGCTAATGGGGTACCAGGTGCTGCGGGGTTTTCTCGAAAATGCAATGACGGTAACTGCTGGCGATAATGTAACGCATTTAATGAAAAGGTCGTGTCTTTATAAACACCCTCCCACTTAAAACCAATTTGAGTATTCTTAAGACTCCAGTCTGGATCTTCAACGTCGTGAATAATGGGAATGCCCGGACCTAAATTAAGATAAGAGGAAAAAAAACAACCAGCATCAATAATTTTATATGGCTGCCCGCAAGTTCCCAGATTATTAGGCCTAAATTTATCAATATTCCAAATAAAAGAAAGATTCGAATCATCTAATACTTTATTGGGCCCCATCCTCCACTCGGCAGTTAACATCCATTGTGGAATGCGAATATCTTCTAATTCATCATAAATATTATGCCGGGAATAATCTACAGGGTTAATAACATCAAGCACTCTAAATAAATCTGTTTTACCCCATATAACCTGCTGTTTACCAAAACTTATATTTAAAATATCGCCATTAGAGAGCTCTCTATCCGCAGTAATGTAAAGTTCGCGTATAAAATCAAGCCTATCATTAAACTCAGGAAATTTAGCGTCATGCTCATCTTCATCCATATAGCCATCTAGGTTATTACATAGTACAGGATCATTTTCACAAGGAAATGCTACACCTGGACGTAGTAATGCCTGCGATGAAACCGTCGAGTTATCATGCCAGTTTTCACCGAGATAATCCTCTTGTGCATCGCGCCCAAACTCATCATCATTAAGGTCATAAACGCCATCATAACTGCCGCGTAATACGCCGCTAATACGAACATTGCTCCAACGTTCGCTCTCTATTGAGCGGGTAAACTCTGCTTGTGCCGTATTGCGAAATTTAGACAACCCTTTCTTATCGCGAACATAGGTTGCATTTTCAATGAAGCCAGACCATTCAGTTTCTTTAGAAAACACATCAACACTATGACTTATTGAAAATGTTGTCACTACAGCGGCAGCTATTGTATTGAGGGTTATTGTTTTTTTTCTCATCACGAGCACCTTCAGGTTGTTATTATTATTTAATAAAGCTTATGTATTTATTGTAGTTATCAAGCGGGAACTGCCACTGCTTTACTTTGGCTTCTCACACAGATAAATGCAGGTTTGAAAACTAATATCCAGCTAGGCACTAATAGCATTGCAGCTATAGCATTGAGAATAACCATTACCGTTAATAGTAATGCTGCATCTGATTGAAAACGTAAATCAGAAAGCAATACCCACATTACAATTCCTGCGATTAATGTAATTGCAGTAAAGCTAATAGCTAAACCGGTTGTATTCATTGCTTTAGCGACAGCTGCATTTAAGTCTTGTAGCACTGCCATTTCTGTACGAATACGGTCCATCATATAAATTGAATAATCGATACCTACACCCACACCCACAGCGATAATCGGCACTGTATTAATATTGATACCCATACCCGTAATACCCATATAAGCATAGGTTAAAGTAGTGGCGAAAAGCATTGCCATAAACATCATTGCACCAGCAATTAATGATTGATAAAAAAACATCACCATAATAAATATCAATAAGAAAACTAACGGTAAAACGAGCAAATTAGTCTCGTAAGCGGCCTCGTTCATTGCAGCGGTTACACCAATAGTGCCCCCGGCAAGCCGAATATTTAAATCCGCTACTTTTCCATTATTTTCAGCAATCCACTGTTTAGCGGTATAAATTGCCCGCCGAATAGTTTCACCCTGATGGTCTTTGTAGTAAAAAACTAAATTGGCAATGCGTTCATCAGTATCGACAAATTCGTTCAGTGCACCAGGAATAGGACTCGACATCATATAAGTGAACATTAGCCCACCAACATACTGTGGGTCATCTGGAATTTGCATCCAGCGGGGGTCATCATTGTGTAATAACCGATTAACTTGCTTTATTAAATCAGGGATTCCCTTAGCCCCGCCTACCTCTGGGTCAAGCATCATATGCGTTTCAAAATCATTTAATGCAGCGAGAACTTCAGGGCGCTTAATACCACCTTTCCCTTTAGTCTCTGCAATAATATAAAGCTCTTCTGAACCCGGAAAACGATCATTAACCGCTTTAGATGAAATATTGTAATCATGTGTCTGATATAAAATAGGAGACCCAGGCTCAGATTCACCAATAACAACGAGAGAAGAGAAATACCAACCAGAAACCAATAGAGAAGCAGCTATCCAGAGTGCCTTTTTTGCAGCGTTTTGATCTTTAATAATATTAGAACACACAGCACCAATGCCACGAAAAACATTGTGCTTGATTTTTGTATTGTTTGGTTTTGGTAGAATAGACAACAACAAAGGGATCGCCAATAACACAGTGATAATAATGCATAAAGCCCATAGTGATGCATAATGTGCAAGCTTAGTGTTTAACGGAATAGAACCTATAGCTATTAATAAAAGACCAATTGCATCTGATACTACACCTAAGCTGCCCGGGCGAAATAAATGATCAAAAGTAGATCGCGCAGATAGCTGCTGGTCACCCTGCACTTCTAACGTTTGATAATAACGCTCAACAATTTGAATGCCATGTGACATAGCTCTTGCCGATATTAAAAATGGGATAACTAAGCCCAGAGGATCAAGGTTATAATTAAAAAGAGAGATGATCCCTAGCCCCCATATAGATGAAATGACAACACCGGCAAGAGGAATTAAAACACCATATGCTTTGCGAAAATAAAAAATCAGCAACGCCAGCATAATTAGTGCAGTAAACAGAAATATTTCAATAATTTGCCCCAGGTATTGATATGCCCAACCCACGAGCATCGGTTGCCCTGTCACGTGTATGGTAATTCCATCGGCGGCTTCACTACTACGCATGTTTTGTATGTTATTAAAGGTTTTTAAATAATCGAGTTGCCCTTCGTTAAGTTGCGCCTTAATTAAGGCCATTTTCATATCCGGCGACACTAAAGGACCATAAACGCGGGGGTCAGCGATAACCGCTGAACGTAATTTTGTTAATTCTGAAGCACTCAGATTATCACCTTGTGGATCGTAATAAGCTTCAGAATTAACATTACCCTCTGGTGTCATCCATACTTTTCGAGAGTTTCGATGTGTTACACTGGCCACTAGGTTATGATTCACACCGGGAAGACTATCAACAGCTAACGTAATGCGGTCGATCTTAGCGAGTGCTTCATTAGTAAAAATATCACCATCATTGACTTCAACACCCACTGTAATTACATTAGCACCACCAAAAGATTCTTTGATTTCATTATGTAATTCTATATAAGGATGTTCTTGTGGCAGTAAATCTGAAAAATCAGAATACATTTTTACATGTGGTATTTGATACGCAAAAAATAGTGTTATTAGAGAAATAATTCCTAATATTATTTTAGGATGTCGAAATACAATGTTGTCTATGTTATAAAAAAAACATACTACTTTTTTCTTCTTAATTGATTGTTCCATCATAACAGCAAGCCTTTAATGTTTGATAAGCTGTGCTGTTTCAGCACGCTGTACATTTAAAGTAAATAATGAACCAAAACCACCAACAAACAACAACTCATTGCCACTTAAGGCAATAGCATCACGTAGATAAACGGGACGATTATGGTTAGGCAGAACTACCCATTGATTATTAAGATACTCAAGTATCGTTGCATGATCACCAAAGGCAAATAAACGTGGACCTAGTTGATAGAAGCCATAAATAGGTGATTGCGTCGGTGTCGGTTGCGATTGCCACGTACTACCTTTATCAGAGGTATACAATATTTTACCGTTTAACCCACCTACCCAACCGTTATTAAACGAGGTGAAAACTGCTGTTTGAACATAGAAATCATCCGGTATATAGCGAGGGGCATCCCAATTAACACCACCATCTGAACTGTGACTGACCAAACCAAACTCACCAGTTACAATAGCGTGGCTAGCATCAACAAATTGAATTGATGTGAGCATGGCATCTTCATTTAATGTTTTTTCAACCCATGTTTTCCCGTTGTCTTTTGAAAATAAAATGGTTGAAAAACTACCTGCTACCCAAATACTGTTATCAGGAGCACAGGCCAAAGCGATCATATCTTCTTGTGTCGGCAATGATACTACCGACCAAGTTTTACCATTATCGATACTACGCCAAATATTTTTATCGATAGATAATATAACAAGGCTATTATCGGGGCAGGCTGTTATATCCACTAAAGCAGGCCGTCCTTCAAGGTACTGACGATGCCAATCTAACGTGGATTTATTACTAGTGAGCACAACGCCAGCAGCACCAACAGCAGCAAAAACGGATTGGTTCGCGGTAATGCCCTGTAGTTGATCTGTTCGGCGGATATTTTTTTTGCGCTCACTATAAACACCGTCAAGATTTAAAGAAGCTTCACAACCACTAATCAATAAATAAACGAAGACTAAAACTACAACAAGGAGGCTTTTAACAAAAAGATCAATGGGAGGTTTAACACACCGCAAAATACTTTTAACAGCACTGGTATTTATCGACATCATAACTATAGGACCAATCATTATTTTTATACAAATAACAAAGCAACCCTTATGCCAGTTATAAAAACATCAACACCATTAAAATAAACTCTTTAAAATCATAAGGTTATTAAATCTTAATCAATTGTTATTAATCGTCATGAAATATCAATTACTTTTTTTTGATCAAATAATTAAACATTAATAGCAACCTTAGCAAATCGTTATCTACGATTACTGGTTTGTTAACCATAAGGCATAAAAAAACCAGCAATACTGCTGGTTTTTTTATGCCTTATGGTTAACAAATTAAATACGTTTAAATAATGCTGATCGTGTTTTTTCTTCATGCCCATCTGCGGCGGTAAAAAATCGCTCCATATGAATATCTCTTTCAAACAAACGCCCCTGAACTAACACTGTAATCGCTGCATCGATCATTAGAGGCGGACCACATAGATAAGCTTTATGGCCTTCAAAGCGGCCATTAAAATAATCTTGAGCGGCTTCGTGTATAAAACCTGTAAAACCATCCCATTGATCTTTATCCTCAGGGGCATTTAATGCAGGAATATAGTGAAAATTAGCATGTTCTCTAGAAAGCGTTTCAAATAATTGCCTATTATACAATTCTGATATATTTCTAGCGCCTTGAAACAAATAAATATTACGGCTGTCACCGCTTTCTAATAAATCTAAAATCATTGACTGTGGACTCGACAAACCTGATCCTCCAGCAATAAAAATAACATCTTTAACATCAGACTTGCGTGTAAAGAACTGCCCATAAGGCCCCGATATCGAAAGCGTATCGCCTACTTTTAATTGTTCATGTAAATAAGTAGTACCAACACCATTAGGTACGTGTCTGACATGCAACTCTATATGTTGTTTGACTGATGGTTTATTTGCTATAGAAAAGGCCCTAGAGCCATTAACACCCGGTATATTTACATTGACATATTGGCCAGCCTGAAATGTAATATCTTTATCAAGCGAGCAGTGAATTTCTTTAATTGAAGGCGACAAAGTGTTAATAGCCGCAACTGTTGCTTGAAAGTCCTCAACAGGAAATCCTTGGAAATCAGGATCAACATCGATATCAACCTCAAGTGTTAAATCTGATTCCGGCACAGCACAACAAGTTAGAATAAAACCATCATCTCTTTCAATATCCATGAGCGCAAAAGGCGATGCATCACCAATATCAACATCACCTTCTTTTAATTGGCACTTACAGGTTGCACAGGTTCCGTGGCCACATGCAAAAGGCAACCAAACACCCTGCCGTAAGGCAGCATCTAAAATGGTTTGCCCTGCCTCTACTTCAATTACATCACCTGTTGGCTCAATTACTACTTCGTAACTCATTATATTATCCTCTTTTACTCTCTGGCATTACACACCCGCTTGTTGAAACCCGGTGAGTTCAGGCGTTTGAAAACGCAACAGCGATTTATGTAATATTCCTTGCTCGGTTAGAGAAACATCCATCTGAGGTATAAAGGGTTGGCCATCTAGCAGCCACTCTGCTGTTTCCCAATTAATACGTGAGAATTCTTCGTGTAAACTAAATGCAGCAGGTATCACCTCTGTTAATAATTGTTTAAATAACATCATTGGTGGAACCGGGTAGGCAAAGGCAGAACAAAACATCAAATGATGATCCCAGCCTATGTAAACTACTTGGTTACCGTTAAAGTTTTCCTGCTTGTCGAGTACATCACCACGATAGTGCGGCGTTATTGCTTTTACAGGCATTATTATTCTCTCTTATTGTGACTATAAGCTATCGATAGTGTTATATTTTCCTTAAATAATACTGCGATTAATTAAGCTACACCTTTCCATTTTTTCCAACGTTTTTCATCTAAAGAATTTTTCATATCCATATTGTCTTCATCTAGATTCATTCGATAAAACTGGCTTAGTACATCATCTAATTCCGGACCACCACAATTTCCTTGAAAGATTTGATGTACTGGCAACCATGATTGTACATATTTTTCAGGCTCATCTATAAATATGTCTTTGCAACCATCAGAGCAAAAATGATAGCGCTCACCTTCGTGAGTAGTATCTCGAAAACAATTTAACGTAGGGTCATCCATTTCAGTAAATAGCATAGGGATTTGGCACACAGAACATAACTGTGGTAATGCTTTAGTATAAAAACGCTTGCCTTCTGCCTCCATTTTTTTAGCCATTTCCCAGCGTGGTCGATAATAGCGATCAAAGGTATCAGGGTACTTTTCTGACAACCAATCTAGCTCTTCATCTGTTGGTATCCACGTATGAAAACCAGTTGCATTTCCATGGCTATAAAAAGTCCACCACGCTTGGTGAGATATATGTTCTTTTTCCTTTTCTATCGTTTCACTGTACTTTGGCATACGAATGCCATATCGAGCTAAATCATTAAATAATGCACCGCCGGCTTCTTCAAAATAAACTTCCCATGCCTCTTTCCAGGACATCACTTTATTAGGTAACATATAATCCATCATCATTGCGACAATAGTAAGCAATCGGCTTCCACGCCAAAACCATTTATCAATCCATTTCTGCACTATCGGAATATTATCCTCATGTTGCTCAAGCAGAAATTTAATAATCTCAAGCCCTAATGTCATATGGCGAGCTTCATCTGACTGTGCTGAAAAACCAAAGGTAACAGTAGCCATATCACCGTTATGTGCCGCTCCAGACATAAAGGGAACAAAGAGTAAGTTAGTTAACACATATTCAAATGAAAACCCAATTGCTACCATAAACTCAAAAGGACCACCGGTACGCGCATCATTAAAGAATGACTTAGGAACCGACAAATACCATACTCTATCGTGCATATGGCTGTATTCATGAAAGCCATTAAAGAATTTATTGTAATGGCTCATTGCGTGAATTTGAGTCTGTACATGGCGCAATTCATCGAGTGCCTGCATCTGGCAGGCTACTCTGGCACCAACACCACCAAGCTGGCGGCCTACATGAGCAAACCCTTGATATGCCTGATATTCAAGGGGCGATACCGCCGTTAAAAATATTTTAATCGCATTGACATAGCGCGGATCAGATATATTTAAATGACCGTTGTTTTGTGAAAATGCATCAAATATAGCGTAAAGCTTTTTTTCTTTCTCAGCTTGATATTTCCAGTAGGTATCCATTGTCAAACGAAATGGGTCTTCCCATTTTGACCAATCAGTGATTTTAATTCCTTCAAACTCTTCAAGCGGAAATGCTTCACTACGGTTTTCATAGGAATAATCCCAATCAAGATCACGTGTAAAAAGGCGATATTTTTCTTTAGCGTTTATTTTTTTAGCCATGATGTAACCCTTTATTATTCATTCCAATAGAGATTTAAACAGTCATCACTTTCTTCAACATTACCACCGAGAGTGATTAAATTAATATTTAATTCCTGTATATCCCAATCGCGACCCATTTTTTCTTCGACACTTTCACGATTAACGCACAGCTTACCTTCCATCTCAATACGAATCATTGCCGGCATATGAATTACTGTCGCCTCTGGGTTGTCTTCTGCTATGGCTTCAACAATGTAACGAGACTCATCATTATCTTGTAGTGCAATATAGACTTTTGACATAATTACTACCTTATCCGTTAACGATTCCAGCTTTTACTAAACGTTTATCAAGTGCTGCTTGAGCAATAGGCATTGCGTTTAAATCGATCATTTCAGTGACTAATGGTGTCAAGGCATCACTTATAATAACCCGCCATTTTTTCACCCAACATTCAATCTGCTCTTTGTTTTCTTCAGATTCAGATGCTGCAATTTTGATGCTTGAATCTACCCAACGAGTCGAATCTTTTAACCAAGCCTGCATGAATTCGGTTAATATCCCTATATCTTGAGCACCATTATCCTGTAATTGCTGATCAAATTGATTGTAATATACGTTGTATATTAAAGTATCTATCACCAAATTTTGTGCAACTAATACTTCAAACCAGTCGTCAGTGACCGTTGTTTTTTCAATCGCTGCGCGTATACCTTGCCATATTGTATCTTCCATCCAGTAATTTTTAGCCTCATCAAGAGCAGCACCGGTATTGTCATCAAACATTAAACCGATACGCGAAAGATATTGAGCAATGCCTAAACGATCCATTGCATTGTACATACACGCTTGTGTAATGGCGGTACCATAACCATAGGCACACGCATACATATTATTAAGGTTTGCCACTTGTTCAACATGGCGTAACGGCACTAAAAAACGTATTAATTGATTTTTTATTTCATCACTAACAAAACTAGACAGCTTACGTTTTTCAAAAAAAGCATAGTTATTTTCAGCAGCTTCCTGCATTTTTGCTCGCTGTTGCACATAGGTACCATAATAGAATTGTCGCGGGTCTTTAAAATCATACCAATCCTTCATGGTAATTACGGTTCTACTAGGATCATTAAGCTCTTTATCTGGCTGCCATAGTGGGCGGTAATGAAAATAGTTTTCAGACTGAACATCATAGGTTGCCTCTTGGTATCGAGTAGCAGGTTTATTGCCAAAACGACGTTCAATATGACTAAAGGTATTGCGCACAGGTTCAAGCGTGGTTGTTTTAATTTCGATACTCATTATCATCGTGCCTCAAGACTTTATTTTTATTACTATATTATTAGGCTGCTTCACTAATCGGTTGTATCACCGTAACGCCATTTTTCTATATCTTTTTCAACAGCAGTAATTTGCTCACTGTTCATATAAATAACATCGTTGGATATGCAAAAATTCTCAAAAGCATTTTTTGGCATAATTAACTCAACAAATAAGCAAGGATCACTAATCGCAAAGTCGAATTCAATAAACTGGCTTTCTGGCTTACTTCGTACTCGCACATATTTTTTCAGCTGTTTAAATGATAGGTCTGTATCATTACCACTATTTACTATTCTATGGTCTGACATTTTGTATTTACTACCGTTTATTCATTAACAAAGCATTAGCAAGGCCTGTGCCACAACCATAAAATGGCATCTGTAAAAAACTATCGAAACAACTTAATAGCTTGTTTTTATTAACATTTAAAGCAATGTTAACCTATTAAAAACCTCGCTATGTTAAAAAGTTATTAGCAAATAATCTATTAATACCTCTATCAATAAAGTGATGAAATGATTAGACTAACCACGGCAATTAATTATTTGCTGAGCTGCTAATCCATTGTGTTAAAAATACGACTCTCGTCGAATTTACAAGTGGCATTATCGGTAATCTACACGGGGTATTACTGTCATTAGATATAGTAACCTCCTGTATGAGCGTATAAAAAAAATAAGTAAAGCGAGATCTACAATGATGGAAAAAACGGTACTTCAGCTACCTACCCCGGAAGATTTAATCTCTCAGATTCAATTTGCCCATGAAGATGGTAAAATTTGGTTAGATGAGCAACGCATGCTGCTTATTCACTCAGCCGTCATGGGGTCACTACGTAAAGAACTGATTACCTCACTTGGTATCGAGCGCGCACGCGGCTTTTTAATGCGGTTTGGCTATCAATCGGGTATGAAAGATGCTGAGCTAGCACACAAGGTGCGCCCTAAAATATCGACCGCCGAGGCGTTTCTTGTTGGCCCACAATTACACGGCATCAAGGGAATGGTGCGAGTAGAACCTGTAGCGCTGGCATTTGATGTCGACAAAGGTGAGTTTTACGGCGAATTTACTTGGCATGATTCCTATGAGGCTGAAGTTCACTTACAAGAATTTGGGTTGTCAGATATTCCTATTTGCTGGATGTTACTTGGTTATGCCAGCGGCTTTGCTACTTATTATATGGGACGAAAGATTATTTTTAAAGAAACCCAGTGCGCTGGCACGGGTCATGAACACTGCCATATTGTCGGCAAACCAGCAGAGCAATGGGATGACCAAAAAGAATTAGAAAGATGCCTGTTACCAGACTCTATTGTTGAAGAGTTATTTGCTCTTCGATACGAAATTTCGACACTGCGTGAAAATATTGTTAACAACCACCCTCCGACAGATGAGTTATTATTTAATTCAGTTGGACAATCCCCCTCTTTCAAACAGGTTTGCCACCTAATTCAGCGAGCCTCATCCAGTACAATCACTGTATTACTCCAAGGCGAAACAGGCGTTGGCAAGGAGGTCGTCGCCAGAGGTCTGCACCAAACGAGTGAGCGAGCAGATAAGGCATTTATTGCCGTAAACTGCGCATGTATTCCTCCCGATTTAATCGAAGCCGAATTATTTGGTGTTTGTAAAGGTGCCTATACTGGCGCCACCCAATCACGGGAAGGAAAATTTGAACGCGCCCACCAAGGTACTATTTTTTTAGATGAAGTCATAGAATTAAATCCTAGAGCACAAGCCGCATTACTACGTGTACTCCAAGAAAGTGAAATGGAACGCGTTGGTGACAACCAATCCCGTAAAATTGATGTACGCATCGTTGCAGCGACCAATGAAGATCTTGCTGTAGCCGTTAAAGAGGGACGCTTTCGTGCAGACCTTTACTATCGTTTAAATGTTTACCCTGTACACATTCCTCCGTTACGGGAAAGAATTGAAGATATTCCACTATTAATTAATCATTTCCTCGAAAAATACCATAATAGTTACAATAAAAAAACCTTGGGTGTTTCAGATAAAGCCATGCAATCACTGATTAACTATAAATGGCCAGGTAATATCCGTGAATTAGAAAATATGATTGAACGCGGTATTATATTAACTGATAATAACCGTACAATCGATATGAAGTCTTTTTTCCCATCTTTAGCGGAGCCTACACATCCGTTAAATATTAATAGTACGGGTGAGCTCGCAAGTCATGAATCCAACGAAAATGACAACACCCAATTACTGGACCAATTAATTGATGGTAAACTTGACCTTAATAATTTTGAGCAACAATTGCTAGAGCGCGCCATGGAAAAAGCTAGTGGAAATGTAACCTTAGCCGCAAAACTACTAGGGATTACACGCCCACAGATGGCTTACCGCCTTAAAAAATAAAAATTTTATAGACAATGTAACATGTCAATAATAATAAATAGCAAATAAAATAGAGAGAAATAATACTAGTTTCTCTCTATTCTCCTTCAATTAACCAACTGATTACCTCTGAGCTCTCTTTTAATCATATCATCACCATATCGTGATTATTACTCTCCTAAAAAAATAAAACCAATAAATAACTATTGTACACATTTCCTATAAGCTCTTATTTTTCAATACCTTAATGGGCATTAACACACCATTTTTCAAAAAATTAAAATATGGCACAGCCCTTGCTCAACATATTGAAAGTTAATACAAAGCCACGTTTATAAAAATAATGATTCAAAAAAAATTTACTATTTTTGTGACTAATCGCGACCAGCAGTATGTATGCAGCGATAGTGAATCAATACTAATCGCTATGGAAAAGGTTAACGCGCGCTGTATTCACGTAGGTTGTAGAAAAGGTGGATGCGGTATTTGTAAAGTTAAAATTATTACTGGTACTTATAAAACATACCGCATGAGCAAGGCGCATATTAATAGTAATGACGATAACGCAGGGTTTGCACTAGCTTGCCAAGTATACCCTACCAGTGATTTACATATTGAAAGTGATCACTTTACCAAACTAATTACAGTATAAAAATAACAGTATTAATATAATCGAGGTGGTGAAATGAAAAAAGGCGTAATGCGACCAGGGCATATTCAAATTAGAGTACTTAATATGGATGAAGCCTTAGAACACTACTGTGATCTCATTGGGCTCATTGAAGTCGACCGCGATGATCAAGGCCGAGTCTATTTAAAAGGATGGACTGAGGTTGATAAATTTTCTGTCATTTTGCGAGAAAGCGACCAAGCAGGAATGGATTTTGTTGGTTATAAAGTAGTCGACACAACCACCTTAGAACAATTGAAGCAGGCGCTAATCGACTATGGTTGTAAGGTTGATGAAATCCCAGCTCAAGAGTTACGCGGTTGTGGTCGTCGCGTTCGCTTTGATTCACCAACGGGTCATTTATTTGAGCTTTATGCCGAAAAAGAACAAACAGGAAAATGGGAAATTAGCGATACAAACCCTGATGCATGGCCTAGAAACCTTACTGGTATGCGAGCAACTCGTTTTGATCACTGTTTATTATACGGACCTAATATTGCCGGTACTATAGATATTTTTCAACATGTGCTGGGGTTTGATATATCCGAACAAGTCATAGATGACAGCGGTGTCCGACTATCTGGTTTTCTGACTGTAAGCAATAAAGCACATGACATTGCCTTTATTGAACATCCAGAGCCTGGAAAATTTCATCATAGCTCCTTCTTATTAGAAAATTGGGAAGATTTACTACGTGCCGCTGACCTTATCTCAATGACAGATACCTCATTAGATATAGGTCCAACACGACATGGTATTACCCACGGTAAAACGATTTATTTCTTTGACCCCTCAGGCAACCGCACTGAAGTATTTTGCGGCGGCAATTATCATTACCCTGATCATAAAACAATTACCTGGACAGCAGATAAACTAGGCAAAGCTATTTTTTATCACGACCGCCAGCTCAATGAACGCTTTCTCAATGTTGTAACTTAATAATATTCCCTATACGTACGTATTATATCAACCAGTAGAGATTTCTAATGAATGTATTTAAACATTTTATCAATGGTGAATTTTCTGAAAGCCAATCATCAAAAACGTTTGAAAACCGTTGCCCGGTTGATAATAGTTTAATTGGCCTTGTTCATGAGGCAGGCAAAAAAGAAGTTAACGCAGCGGTCAATGCGGCAAAAAGTGCACTTAATGGCACGTGGGGTAAAATGTCTCAGGCGCAACGGATTAATTTATTGAATAAAGTGGCTGATCGTATTAATGAACGCTTTGATGAATTTCTAGAAGCCGAGTGTCTTGATACCGGGAAACCCAAAAAAATAGCGTCTCATATCGATATACCTCGTGGAGCTGCTAATTTTAAAGCATTTTCAGAAACGCTTGCAAATCACCCTACCGAATCATTTCAACTAGATACACCAGATAAATCGGGTGCATTAAATTATGGACATCGATCACCTAAGGGGGTAATTGCTGTTATCAGCCCATGGAATTTACCCTTATTGCTAATGACTTGGAAAGTAGGGCCTGCGCTGGCCTGTGGCAATACTGTGGTTGTTAAACCCTCTGAAGAAACCCCGGCAACAGCCACATTGCTCGGTGAGGTAATGAATGAGTGCGGTGTTCCCAAGGGTGTTTACAATGTAGTGCATGGATTTGGCCCAGATTCTGCGGGAGCTTACCTTACAGAACATCAAGATGTTGATGCAATTACATTCACCGGCGAAACTCGCACCGGTGAAACTATTATGCGTGCAGCTTCTGTTGGGCTGCGCAATATTTCCTTAGAGTGTGGCGGTAAAAACCCTGGAATTATTTTTGCCGATTGCGATATAGAAAAGGCAGTTGAGGGAACATTACGTTCAGCATTTGTCAATGGTGGACAAGTTTGCCTAGGTACTGAAAGAATTTATGTTGAGCGTCCAATTTTTGATGAATTTGTTCAGCGTTTAAAGGTAGGTGCCGAAAAGCTAACTATCGGCCCACCCAATGATACTGATGTTGACTTTGGCCCACTCATCAGTCAAGAACATCGAGAAAAAGTATTATCTTACTACCGCCTTGCCCTGGAAGAAGGTGCACATGTCATTACCGGGGGGGGTATTCCTGAAATGAGGGACGGACTCAACGATGGCGCCTGGGTAGAGCCGACAATCTGGACAGGGTTAAAAGATGATGCCCGTGTAATACGTGAAGAAATTTTTGGCCCATGCTGTCATGTACGCCCATTTGATAGTGAAGAAGAGGTCATTGCCTTAGCCAATGATACAAACTATGGCTTATGCGCAACACTATGGAGTGAGAATATTACTCGAGCCAACCGTGTTGCCAAAAATTTAAATGTAGGTATCTGTTGGGTAAACAGTTGGTTTTTACGTGACCTGCGTACCGCATTTGGTGGTGCTAAAGAATCAGGCATTGGTCGAGAAGGCGGAATTCATAGCTTAGAATTTTATACTGAACTAAAAAACATTTGTATTAAATTTTAACGAACCCAGTGAAGGATATAACAATGAAGACAGCCTTAATTGAACAATGCGGTGATGAACTTTATAACGCATTGCTAGAGAGAAAAACAATAGCGCCGTTTACCGAGCGATTTGACGATCTAACCATCGATGATAGTTATCACATTGCACTTAGAATGGTTGAACGACGCCTGCAAGCAGGTGCACATATTATTGGTAAAAAAATTGGTGTTACCTCTAAAGCTGTACAAAACATGCTTAATGTTCACCAACCAGATTTTGGTTATCTTACCAATGATATGGCTTTTAACCAAGGCGAGGAAATGCCTATTAGTAAAACATTAATACAACCCAAAGCAGAAGGGGAAATTGCCTTTATTCTAAAAAAAGATCTCACCGGCCCTGGAGTAACTAATGCCCATGTATTAGCAGCAACAGAATGTGTTATGCCCTGCTTTGAAATTGTGGATTCTCGCATCGATAATTGGCAAATTAAAATTCAAGACACTGTAGCTGACAATGCATCGTGTGGTTTATTTATGTTAGGTGATCGAGCCATAAGCCCGAGAAATGTCGATCTATCAACATGCGGTATGGTAGTTGAAAAAAATGGAAAAATAATATCAACCGGCGCCGGTGCTGCAGCATTAGGTAGTCCCATTAACTGCGTGGCATGGCTTGCCAATACATTAGGTCAGTTTGGCATTTCACTAAAAGCTGGCGAAATTATTTTATCTGGCTCGTTAGTTCCGTTAGAGGCAGTGACGGCTGGTGATTTTATGAGTGTAACTATTGGCGGCATTGGATCCGCATCAGTGCGTTTTACTTAAAATATGCAGCGACAGTAGAGGAAATAAAATGAACAAAAAATTAAAGGCTGCCATTATAGGCCCGGGTAATATCGGCACTGATTTATTAATGAAAATGATGCGCTCCGACTGGATAGAGCCAATATGGATGGTGGGTATAGACCCTAATTCCGAGGGTTTACAGCGAGCACAAGCATTGGGCATAAAAACATCAAGCAACGGTGTAGACGGTATAATAGAGCATATTGTCAATGATGATATACGCATCGCCTTTGATGCAACATCAGCTTATGTGCATGCAGAAAATAGCCGCAAGCTAAATGCACTTGGGGTTATCATGGTCGACTTAACACCTGCTGCTATTGGGCCTTTCTGTATCCCGCCGGTTAACTTAAAGCAACACGCATCACGGCTAGAAATGAACGTAAATATGGTCACCTGTGGCGGCCAGGCAACGATTCCAATGGTAGCGGCAGTCTCTCAGGTACAGGCTGTTGCCTATGGTGAAATAGTCGCAACGGTATCATCGCGCTCCATTGGTCCAGGCACTCGTAAAAATATCGATGAGTTTACTCGCACAACAGCCGGTGCTGTTGAAGCGGTAGGTGGTGCAGATGAAGGAAAGGCTATTATCGTTATTAATCCAGCAGAGCCACCACTAATGATGCGAGATACTATTCATTGCCTGACAAAAGAAACACCCGATCAAGAGGCAATTACAACATCAGTAAACGCTATGGTAAAAGAGGTGCAAAAGTACGTACCCGGATACCAGCTTGTTAATGGGCCCATTTTTGATGGCAAAAAAGTGTCTATTTTTATGGAGGTTCAAGGCTTGGGAGATTTTCTACCTACCTATGCCGGTAACCTCGATATTATGACAGCCGCAGGCTTACGCACCGCAGAAATGTTCGCAGAAGAAGCCTATAACAAAACGATTACACTACCCATGCGAGGCTAGTACGATGGATTTAAAAAATAAACACGTAATACTCCATGACATGAGCCTACGCGATGGCATGCATGCCAAGCAGCATCAATTATCACTACAACAAATGATTGATATATCTACAGGCTTAGACGACGCTGGAATTCCTTTAATAGAGGTGACCCATGGTGATGGCTTAGGTGGAGCTTCACTCAATTATGGTTTCCCTGCGCATACGGATGAGGAGTATCTCAATGCAGTAGTTCCCAAAATGAAAAAAGCTAAAGTGTCTGCTTTATTATTGCCAGGTATAGGCACGCTTGATCATTTAAAAATGGCTCGTGACTGTGGCGTTAATACCATTCGTGTTGCGACACACTGTACTGAGGCCGATGTTTCCGAGCAACATATAGGCATGGCTGCAAGTATGAATATGGATACGGTCGGATTTTTAATGATGGCACACAAAGTATCTGCCGAGCAATTACTCAACCAGGCTGTATTAATGGAAAGCTACGGTGCTAATTGTATTTATTGCACAGATTCGGCAGGTTATATGCTACCTGAGGAGGTGAGTGAAAAAATCGGTTTGCTACGGCAATCACTAAAGCCTACGACTGAAATTGGATTTCATGGCCATCATAACATGGGAATGGCGATTGCTAATTCACTTGCAGCCATTGCAGCAGGAGCACAACGAATTGATGGTTCAGTCGCCGGTCTTGGTGCTGGTGCAGGCAATACACCATTAGAGGTTTTTGTAGCAGTACTTGAACGCATGCAAGCAAAGCACAATGTCGACTTATATAAAATTATGGATGTGGCTGAAGATCGTGTAGTACCACTGATGGATCAACCAATTCGTGTAGATAGAGATGCGTTAACTCTAGGTTACGCTGGTGTTTATAGTTCTTTTTTATTGTTTGCTAAACGTGCAGAAGCTAAATACGGTATACAGGCACGTGATATTTTAGTAGAACTTGGACGGCGCGGAACCGTGGGTGGGCAAGAAGATATGATTGAAGACCTTGCATTAACAATGGCGAAAGAACAAGGGTTATAAAAATGGGAAATCTGACCGATATAGATATTAAAAAACTTGCCGAGCACTGTGAAAATGCTGAACTTGGCGCCTATGAAATTACTAAAATCACCGATGATTTTCCGCAGATGAGCTACGATGACGCCTATGATATTCAATGGGAAATACGCCGTAGAAAAGAGGCACGTGGACACCATATTGTAGGCATGAAAATGGGACTGACTTCTTGGGCTAAAATGGCGCAAATGGGTGTTGAGCAACCCTGTTACGGATTTCTTGCTGATTATTTTGCAATCCCTGATGGAGGAGATATCAATTATAGCGACCTCATTCACCCTAAAATTGAAGCTGAGTTAGCCTTTGTCACAAAAGCGCCCCTCAAAGGCCCGGGCATTCATATTGGTGATGTATTAAAAGCTACTGATTTTGTTATGCCAGCTGTGGAGGTGATTGATTCTAGATACAAAGACTTTAAATTTGACTTAAAAAGTGTTATTGCAGACAACTCATCATCAAGCCGATTCGTTGCAGGTAGCACAATGGCAGCACCAGAGGCGTTAGATTTAAAAACACTGGGTGTAGTCATGGAAATTAATGGTGAAATAGTTCAGCTCGGTGCAGGTGCTGCTGTCTTGGGGCATCCGGCAGCATCAGTGGCAATGCTTGCCAATATGCTAGGCGCACGAGATCAAGAAATACCTGCCGGTACATTTATAATGATTGGTGCTATAACCGCTGCGGTTACAGTCAACAGAGGGGACAGTTTTTGTGTTCGCTACCAAGATTTAGGTAGTGTCAGTGGCCGTTTTATATAAGGCACCATTAAATCCATACACTATTAATAAATCTGTTTATCAAAAGGTCATTGCCATGCCAGTTATCCAAGCCAATATTATCGAAGGCCGCACTAATGAAGAAAAAGAAGCTTTAATCCATGAAATAACACAAGCATGTCATAAAGCACTCGGAGCACCGTTACAAAATGTACGCGTACTTATTAATGAGATGCCCAAACAACATTTTGGTATTGCCGGAGAATCGGTCAAAAAGTTAGGGCGATAATAGTTTTAATACACAAAATATTACTCGAAGAATGCTTATACGAGTGTATACGAGCATTGATGCACTTTAGGGTTTTATATAACTGGACTGCGCAGATGAAAAGTATGAGCATTCATTATTATGTTACGACAACGAACAGAAGTGAACAGAAACAGTTAACAGATACACTAAACAAGAACAATAAATAATAGCCTGCACCCATAAAATATGGTTTTATTAAAAATCACCACAGTTATGGTTGTTTTCTACACTTTTTAATCTGTTTTAAATATAAAAATACAACACCCATAAGAACAAAAAAAACACCTACCAATGTTGTTACAATATCTGGCAATGTATGATAACCCTGATAAATCATTAACGCCAAATAGCTTATAAATGACGAACAAAAAGCTATTGAAAATCTACGATTAGAAAAACATAAGAAAATAATAACACTTAAAGCAACTGCCGTATGCGTACTATAATCAAGGCCAAAATAGAACCATATCTTGTATTTAGCATCAACAAACATAAAACAATAAGCGGTAATAATCAATAGCCCTAAAAGGCCAACATTAGGAATGTACTGATTATCTTTACCTTCATTTTTTTTAGCGTTTGTAAAAATCGTTACAACAGCTAAAACCAACAACAAAGGTATGTAACTATCTGCCACAATATCTAATATTTCAACACTCATTAAAAACCTATACTATTAAAAATAATATTATATAAAAATAAAAAATTCATACCACATCAATAACATTTAATTATTGCCCTTATAGTACAAAACTATATAACAACTAAAAAAAACACCCCTATTTAAAATGTCGTTTATTTATTTTAAATAAATATCCAAAAAAAACATGCCAAAAAAAATATTTCTTTCGTCAAAAAACACATTACTAGTGTTTTTATTAAAAAAAACTTCGACCTCACCATCATTTGTGTTACTTTTTGTAAAGCCGGCGTTACTAACTGTAAAAAAAATCTTACCCTGAAATTACGTTTAACAATTGCAACTTTGTAATTGCAGTGCGTATTTTTAAACTACACGCGAGAATCATACCCCATGTCAACGTCAACGATTGAAACTCAACCAGATAGAGGGCATTCCCCTACGAGACCGCCTAGAAACCACTCTAACGATAGTGAACGCCAAAATAAAACACACTATGAGCGTGCACCACAACCTGAAATACTTAACAGTCCTTTAGGTCAGAGAAAAGCTAAATGGCCACTAATACTTAAAGGGCTTATAGGATTATTGATATTAACACTCGTCGCAGTCAGCGTACTCGGCGTTTGGCGCTATCAAACACGTTATAGTAATGATGATCCACGAATTGTAACCAATCTCAAAGAGTACACGACCCACGATTACCCAGCAGACCCTGCGCCATTGAGCAAGTTTTATAAGCGTTACACTAATCGTCAACTCGTAGTAGAAAGCACCGGTAATAATCTTTTTAACTTTGTGTTAGAGCCTGGTGATGCTGATACCGCAAAAATAGTCTTTAAAGATATAGATTTGTCGCTATTTGTACCAACTGCACCACAGTATACTAGAGACCACGCTGGCTTGCGAAAAATTGCGCTCGTTGATCGCGAGTGGAACCGACAACAAGTGAGTTTTTTACCCAATTCACCTCATATTGAAATCAGTGGTGGTGATGGCGTTGAAAGCGGTAATATTATGCAATTAGCACTGGCGCGAAACTGCCTGAATGCAGGGCTATGGGAAGTTATATTGACTATGAAAGAAAATGGTCAGAAAAAAATGTACTACCAAGGTTGGTTTGATTTTCCAATGGCGCATTATAAGGCAGTATTTGAAAAACAAAATGGCTTTTCGTGGTGGCAGAACTGGCATCGACTCGATCACTGGTTTGACCCTGAAGGCACCGAAATGGAAATGGATGCCCTACGACGCGTAGTTGCTCAAGAGGTTATACCCGCGAAATTCTTAGCCGATGAACCAGTATTAACTAGCGGTGAACAGGCTAGAAAAATTCGTACTGCCAATACGCGCGACGTGCGCACATGGGGTGATTTTTTTGACCCAAAAATTAGTGACAGCATCAGCTTTTCAACATTTCTTCCTCCGGGTCAGTATCGCCATGAAACTCCATGGGAAAACCAGTATTGGCGTTTAGCGCAATTCAACGGTGCACTATTACGACATATTGATTCGCCAGCTGAGCCGGGCAAACCACTACAGGAAATTGAACTGACATTTACCGATGGTAAAAATGGTGAAAAGAATCGCCTGCTCATTGGAGGATTAGATTTTTACGCACTGCCTCAACTCCCTCACTCGGACTTTAATAAAGGCCTTTATCATCCGATGGGAATTGGCGTTGGGCCATTTTACCAAGCTTATTCCGATCTAAAAAAAGCACCACCTTACTTAAGTGCTTATTATAGCTTTTTGCTAAATCAGAAGAATGAATGGCTAGACCATCATTCAATTGCTGTCGATGGGCCGGTAATGTATAGGGACCAAAATGATCCTAACTTAGTGCATCTTTATCTTTTGTCTTACGAGAGGCATTCACTGATTGCACATTTTGAAATCACACTACCAACACCCAAAACAGCATCGTTAAAAATGTAAACGTCACTTTGATATCGATAGCTCACTATAACGGGCTATCGATATCTACTTTACTGTCATTTGATGGATATCATTTGTTATCGACTAGCCAACAAGGGAAATAACTTTAAATACCTTTCTTTATATTATGCACACCATACAATAATAAAATGCCCGCCAACAACCAAACACCACCAGAAACAAGACTAAAAAGTGACACCATTTCAGGAAATAACAATGACAGTGGTACAGTCGCAATACCCCGAAGCAAGCATAAAATACCCGCACTATAAAGTGCCAATCTTTGCAGCGGTAATTTTTTCACTCTACCACTTGCAGCTAACGCAAACCATGCGAGCAATAAAAACAATGACGAAGCCAGTACAGTACCAAAGGGGGCTAATAGTGTCTTTGCTTGTGCAGATTGAATAATGGCCTCAGGCGCCATTTGAGCCTTATAGCAAGCAGGCCCTAAGACGATACATGATAAATGTGCCAGAGCTGTTATAGTTGCAATAGTCGCGGCACTCACTAATGCATAAACAGCCTTTTTATTGTTACTCATCTATTCATCTGCCTTACTATGCCCAAGCAATCTTATAGCTAAAATACTGTAGCTACGCCCTGTATCTAACTGCATTATACCTCTTTAAAACCATTATGTTAAATAAGGTGCCACAGGGAGAGAGTGCATTCTCAAACAAAAGGGATGATAAGCAATGGATTGATTAGATCTTAAAAAAAGATGACATAGTAAAGAAGGGGCAACACCAACGGCAAATATGGATAGATTTACCGTTGGTATCTATAAATATGAAATATGCGCTAATTATGCCGCAACATTCCACTTCGGTAAGAATTGAGCAAACTGCTCATTTACTTTAGGCTCTGCAATATGATTCGCATAGTTAGTCAGTGTTTTTAATGAAACACCAGCAACGACTTCCAAAATTTGCGCTTGCGCGTAACCGGCATCAATAAACTGAGCAATCGCTTTATCTTCAGCAAAGCCTCTGGCTTCGACAACATGCTCAACAAATTTTCGTAGATTTTCTAATTTAGGATCTGATAATTGTCCGCCGTCTTGTAAGCTTTCAATGTCTTCTTGGCTAAGACCATTCATACTCGCCAACATACTGTGTGCCGCCGTACAATATTCACAGCGATTGGTGACTGAGGTTGTAAGAAATACAACTTGTTTTTCAATTTCACTGAGAGTAATTTCTGATGCATCCATTGCAGCCATAGCACCACCTAAATAATTAAGTGTACCTGTTGACTCAGCGAGAACACCAGCTAGGTTAGGAATAAACCCATAGGTATCCTGGATCTTTTGTAATGTTGCCTTCGATCCTGCTGGAGCACTATCAACGGTATGAATGTTAAATGTCATGTTAGCGTTTCCTCATTATTTATCAGATATTCATTTGCTTAGTTTAGATATTACTTAGGATACTATTTACTTAGATATTGCTGGGTATTACTGACTTAGTTAGATCTTTTACTTACTTCACTTAGTTAGACACAATTTAAACGTTGCACACCAATACAGCTTACAGATCAAAGGCACCATCACGGATAAGCTTGTTAGCAAAGATCGCTTAGGTTACACTCCAAGAATTCAATCATTAAAAATGATTTTTCCGCCAACGAAGTGCACATGAAATATACGCTGTTGCTCACACGTCGCCACTGAGGTATTCAGAGTAGCAAACCTCATTAACCGGTGGAATATCATTATTTACATACAAGGTATGCAAATAAGCACACATGCAAAATTGGGATGATCTCCGCTTTTTTTTAGCGATTGCACATACTGGCACAGTATCCGCCGCCGCGGATAAATTGCGCGTCAACCAGTCGACGGTGTCACGACGTATCAACGCATTTGAAGAAATGCTCAAAGTACGGTTATTTGAACGTTTGAGTATTGGTTATAAATTAACACCTGAGGGCGAAAAATTACTGTCTTTTGCAGAGCGAATTGAACAAGAGACACAAGCAATCGAACGGCAGCTCGCCGGTGTCAATGATTTATTATCAGGTCCTATACGGGTATCAGTACCGCAAACGCTTGCAACTCATGTATTTATGCCTATTTTTACAGAGTTCTATAACGACTACCCCGATATAGAGCTGCAAATTGTTGCCTCAAATACGTTGCAAAATATTTCCCAACGCGAGGTAGATGTGGCTTTGCGTGTGTCACAACAAAAACCACCCGAAAATCTTGTTGGACGAAAATTAGGCGAAATCAGCTTTGGTGTCTATGGATTAAAACGCTATTTATCGTCTTATCAATGCAGTACCAACACAAAACCATTACTGTGGATTGGAGAAGATATTAATGACTCTCGCCCTGATTGGCTGTCACCCGACATTGCAGAAATTGCGTTATCTGTTCGTGTGAATGAAGCATTATTGACTATCGATGCCATTAACAAGGGCTTAGGGGTTGGGCGCTTGCCAAAAATTATTGGCGATAACCAACTATCGATGGCGCCGTTTACAGAAACATCTTTTTTACCCTCTAGGCCATTGTGGTTACTCACACACCCAGATTTAAGACGCTCACGTAGAATCAGTGTTTTTTTAGATTATCTTGCAGAAAGAATTCGGCCACTACTGGGCAATACACATAATCACTAAGTAGCGAATAGCTCTCCCCTGCCAGTAAAAACTATACCAAGGGGAGAGCATGGAAGGAAATTACGGTTTAATACTTGTGATGTTTTGAACCAGGTTTAGTCATTAAGTGATTGAAATCATCAGGGTTTCCATCTCCAATCGTGCTGGCAACAGCATGTATATCAACGCCAGGGGCATAACGATAGTTACATGCACCTGCAACAACAAAGTCAGACTTTAGTACTAAGCCTATAGCAACAACTCTTGAACCTGAATCATCAACTGCCGGATCAGGAAATGGATTATCCAACTCAAACGTTAACTTACCAAAGCCGCGTTTATCCGTTACTATAATACCGGGAATCGCAGCGGGGTGTGCTAATTTTAGCAACGGGCGCCCTTGTAAAAAACTTGAATGACCAATCACAATTTGAAATATTGAATTCGGCAGTAAGTTTCGGCCAACAACCGTAAAACGCGCAGCAGTATACGATTCTGTAGAATAATCATATTTAGTTAAACGAACCTTCAATGTTGCTTTTTGCTTAAGATATTCACCCAAAGTAATTGAACGTTCACGTCGGGAATCAAAGTCATCTTCACCAAAGCAACCGTCAGGAGGGCAATCTGCACCGTTTTTGTTAGTGGGCACCACCTCTTCACCCGTGTTAAAATCATAGGTTACCTGATCGCCTTTAAAACCCGGTATGATAGCCTGATGCAATGGCCGTGAGTCAATCATAAATGTTTTGCGTTGCGATGGCGCAGGAAATAGTTCTGTACAAGGTTCTTCCCAGCCAACACCCCCTAGAGCATTTAAGTTATAGGGGCTATCACCTAGTTTAGGTGATCGAGCACCACCACCAAAATCTCCTTCATAAGGCCCATAGGATTGTGTGTGTAACTCCATTCTCAAATCAGGGCTTCCTGGACGTAGATCGAGCTGTCTCATAATTTTGTACGGAGCAGAAAAAGGATTACTGTAATCTTCACGGCCATTTTCATCTAATGGCGGTACAGTTTCTTTAGAAACAACAACCGCTTGGAAATTATTGGGCGCAACGCCCCCCTCATTATCAGTCGCCTCTAATGTTGTTCCCACGAGAATATAGTTACCGTCTTTATCCATTACGGTGGCTGGTGGCCAGAAGGTTCCCTGTGTTGTATTTACTAACTTTCCGAAATAAGAATTTTGTTTTTTATTATAATTGGTTTCAGCCAGTGCTGGCGAACTGATTAGCAGCGCTAAAAAAATATTAGCTACCTGATTTGTTTTTCTATTCATACAAAGCCCCTTTTAAAAATAATAGTAAGTTAAATTTTAGAATACAGATATTTTTTATGGAGGACATATAGCCCCTTAGGAGCATTGTTATCAAACATGATATCACCTTAAATCGTCCGTGCAATTAACAGTTAAAATAAAATTACACTCATTATATTAAATTGTAATTTGTTTTTAACCAAAAAAAATATGGAGAGTATTTAATGAAAAACTTTAAAAAACTTTTTTTTAATAGCATTGCAATATCTGCCATTGCACTAGGATCGGTTAGTGTTAACGCGACAGATGATTATTATTCAAAAATAAAATATAAGAAAAATAATTTCAAATTAATTAAAATTGCCAACTCAACTCAAGCGCCAATATGGCCTCCGGCTGAAGTCGTCGACAAAGACGGTAACTTTGTTATTGTCGGTACTGTATTGCGTAAAAATGAAGATGGCGGTGTATCACCAACGATTGGCTCTGCCATTGTGTCTAAAAATACAGTGCCCCCATTAAACGAACAAGGTATTGAAGACTTTAGTAATCCGTTAGGCGCGCACCATGATGTTATCCGAGAACTCGACTTATCAGAGGGAAGTGCCGATAGAGATATTGAGCTTTACAGCCTGTCATTTGGTCCTGCGCGCGGTAACTTCGGCGGCGGCCCTCGTTCACCAAAAGAAGGAGAATCGCCGTATAACCTCAATGGATTAGCTGAGGTTTGCCCAGAAATTTTCCCTAGCAATTCACAAGCTTACACCTATACTCGCGATAGTTTTCCACTATCTAGAGCACCTGTGCTTGGATTTCAAGGCGACCAAGTTGCCTATGATGTGGATAGTGGTGAACAATATGACCCACGCCTTGCCTCTGGTGAAGGTTGTGGCGCGGGCTGTAGCGGGGAGAATATAACAGATACCTACCCATTAAAAAGCACCGTTACTTTAGGTGAATGGATTGATGCCAGTGCGTATTTAAAAGTCCGCTTAACCGATTGGGATGCTCGTCAAAATCGTTACACTGCCGCTAAATTCCGTGTTGTATTACGCAAAGCGTTGCCTAATTCTATCTATACTATATGGCTGCCGCGTGCTAATGTTGCCAGTAATCAAGGACAACCTGAGTATCGACAACCAACACCAGGCGGCCTGCCAAATGTTATTCTTACAGACCGCTTCGGTAATGGTAGCCTTAATTTCCGTTTAGAGAACCCATTCCCTGCGCCAGAAGTTGATGAGCAAGGGCTACGTGTTGTGGGTATGGCCATTGATTTTCATAGTGATTATCAAAACTGGGGGGCTTGCTTTAGTCGTTTAGGTGCCGGTGTAGATATTCATGCACAATTTGTTTCTTTCTCAGATGGCACATCTGATTTTACTGACTTTGAGACAGTTGCCAAACAATAAAATACAATGATAGCTTAGCCTCTATTGCTGCGGTATATAAACCACAGCAATAGAGGCCACAAGAACGCTGCCTTATGTTTGCATATAAAGCCCTAAACCACTGAGAGTTTGTCTAACAATGGCTTGTAGGTCTTTTTCACAATGAATCACTTTAGACATCAGGTTTAGCCCAACCATTAAGCTTTGCAACGCCAATGCTTTTTCTCGCAACCGGCCATCGTCGTGGATCTCACCTTTTAATGCTGCTTGGTATAAAATGTATTCTAAACGTTTGGCGCTAGAACTTACGGCATCAGTAAGTATTGGTCCGAGATATTCATTAACACCTACTAATTCTGCAATTCCATTGACGGCTAAACACCCTTTCGATTCTGAATCGGCCGCACGAACACGACAAATATCGATAAAGAAATCAGTCAGTAAATGACAGACGCCTTTTGCCTCATCAACATTATTTAATACCTTATCGGGTGACAAAGTAAAATAATATTCTAACACTTCAAGAAATAGAGCTTCGCGACTACCAAAAGCATGGTAGAAACTAGAGCGCGTAATGCCTAAAGTCTCTGATATTGCTTTTACAGAACACGCTTCAAAACCGTAGCGCCAAATCTGCTGCATACAGATCTCAACCGCTACTTCACGATTAAATTTGGCATCTCTTCCCATAATTTTAGAACTCGCATTTATTTTTTGTACACAAGTGGACAAAAATATATTTTCAAGACTATAATGTGCAGCTATGTACAAAATAGCACAGCATAGATCACTATTCCATCACGTTTGGAGAACCATATGTTAAACCAACAGATTCGTGAAACAATTCAGCACTTTCGTGATACATTTCCCTCAGATATTTCAGCACTTATCGAACAAGGTGCAGGCGAGATTAGTGCGCTGGACATCATTGAAAATGCTAAAAAACCAGGTGATAACGTACCTGCCTTTTCACTTAAAAATCAACACGGTGAAACACGCAACCTAAACGAATACCTAGCAAAAGGCCCACTTGTAATCACTTTTTATCGTGGTTTATGGTGCCCTTATTGCAACTTACAACTTAAAGCCTATAGCGACGAGCTGGAAGCCATTAATGCTGAAGGCGCGACATTAGTCGCCCTAACTCCTGAAAAACCCGATGCAATAGAAATACTAAAAAACAGTGAAGCTCCTAGTGATGTTGTTGATATGGCCGTCACCAATGTCCCTTTTGATGTACTACACGATGAGAATAACCAAGTAGCGAAATCACTTGGACTAGTGTTTACACTACCAAAAAGTCATCAACAGTTACTGCAAAAAATCGGTGTTGACCTAGAAGCATTAACCGGTGATTCATCATTTACTTTCCCGGATCCAGCCACTTATGTTATTGCACCATCAGGTAAAATCACATGGGCATTTGTTCCCAATAATTATCGCAAGCGAGCAGAAGCTCATCAAATTTTAACAGCACTACGCACTCTATAAATATATCATTAAGGAATTAGAAAATGAAACCAGCGCCCTTTATGCGAACGGTAGTTACATTAGCTGCCCTGTACTTTTCATCATATACACTTGCACAAGAAGCTGTCACTTATAAGCTGCCGCATTCTAATATAGCAGAGTCTCATTCGATAGAGAAAAAATCTATCGCTGTTCACGGTAGCAAAATGACCTATCTTGAAATGGGCAAAGGCGAGCCGATTATTTATATTCACGGCAACCCAACCTCCTCTTATTTATGGCGTAACATTCTACCCTATACCTCTGCTGCCAAGCGTAGTATCGCTATTGATTTAATTGGAATGGGAGGTTCCGATAAACCCGATGTCGACTACAGTTTTGCCACACACTATCGTTATGTATCTGGCTTTATTGAAGCCATGGGGTTTAAACGTGTCACCTTGGTAGGCCATGATTGGGGGGCAGCTCTTGCATGGGAATACGCCAGACAAAACCCTGAAAAGGTACAGGCACTAGCGTTTATGGAAGGTGTATTACCACCGGGATTTCCAGTGCCATCGTTTAAAGCAATGGGCGAAGAAATGGGCAATATGTTTCGCGCATTTAAAGACCCCGCTCAAGGTGTAGAGATGGTTATCAACAATAATATGTTTGTTGAAAAAGTATTGCCAAGTATGGTGAACCGTACCCTTGGTGAGCAGGCAATGACCGCTTATAGAGCGCCATTCACATCAAAAGATAGCCGCAAGCCCGTACTGGCATGGCCGCGCGAAATCCCCATTGCCGGTGAGCCAAAATCAACACATGATGCATTAAATAAAATCGCAGAGTTTATGGGCGAGACAAAAATGCCGACATTATTGCTCTATGCTAACCCGGGTGTTATCACACCACCAGCTGCCGTACCTTGGTACACACAAAAAGTGGCTAACTTAGAGACCAGCTTTATCGGGCAAGGCCTTCACTTTATACAAGAAGATCAGCCTGAAGCCATAGGCCGTGCACTAGCTGAATGGGTGCGTAGAACACCTTAAGCTCTTAGAGGGCTTGCCTGTGGTAAGCCCTCTCTATAGTTTACTGACTAAAAAACCTCATAATAACAACACCCAGCAACAAACCACACCAACAGATAATCACTTACGTACAAATAAATTAAGAGTAAACACAGTATTAGCACTTGTGCTACCCATGCTCTTTATTGTAAATTATTGTACACTGATACCATTAAATATAAAAAAGACCGCATAGAGCATTAATAAAAAGTACTCTTTAGCATGAAAATCAAAAAGTGGACCTACACAATTAATATTTTTTGGGATTTTTTATACACTACTATAAATAAGGATATATTTTATGAAATTATACGCAACTATTATCAGCATATTATTATGGGGGTTTCACACAGGCACTTTGGCAGAAGAAAGCACTAATGGCCCAAAAGAAATTACTCAACTATACCTCAGTGGGCCAACTAACGCCTACTTTTATCTCTCAGAAAACTGCCCTCTGAGCAAACCTTACTATGTACTGAACTCTTCTAGAGTCAACGTTGATCGATTTTATTCAACGCTTATGGCAGCGTTTTATGCTGGCAAAAAAGCGGATGTAAAATACGAACAAAACGGTGTTTTTTGCGAAGTGACTAGAATTTTTATTCCACAATAACATCTCTCCTACTAAGAAAAGGAAGTCTTATGAAAAAAACCCTTTATTTACTCTCATTATGCCTCTGTATTAGCACAAATTTAGCATTTTCTAACTCGACTACCGGCAAAATCACAACGATAAACTTTGCCAGTACTATAGCTGATACCTCTAGGCCCGGTAGCGCTCAATTCTCTATCGAGGGTGGTTTTACTACGCCAGGCTACAATTCAACATATGCCGCGATTGCAAAAGAAGACACCCATTTAATTAGTTTACTGTTAATGGCTAAAGCGCACGATAAAACAATAAACGTATTTTTAGATGCCACTAGTAAATACCTTCATGATCGATGTTTGTACGTTGTTTAGGCTTACAGTAAAAATAGCCTCAACAGTAACACAGAAAAGCTTTTTGCTGCCCTATAGGTTTTTCTGTGTTACCAGTATGACCCAAATAAAGAATAAGGAAAGACAATGAGAGATCCAGAACGCATGCAACTGTTATTAACGCTAATTCAAGAAATATGGCAACAAAGCCCCGATTTACGATTTAACCAACTACTCTATAACCTTCAATACAGTTATTCACTCGAAAACAATGGTGCCGGACAGATAAAGGCTGTGGATACTGATGGCTTTACACGAACAGGGTTCGATTTATTCAACCTTGAAGACAGCATATTTATCGACCACTTACAGACATTGAAAAACAAATAAAAAGAATGCCGTAAAAAGGTATAAGTTAACCTTATATATCGTTCACATTAACTATTGCTTCATAATCATCGTGATACACATATTGCCCTTGCTCAACATCCTTTACATATTGAGTAAACCACTCGTTAAATGACCGCGCTTTAATGTCTCGTTCTGCATCATCATGCCACATTGTAATAACCTGGCCATAGTGCCCTGTTGCAGCTGGGTCAAGATCAAGACACAGGTGGTTCCCTGCCCCATCGTAGGTAAAAGGAATCCACTTTGGGTTCCACCAATCATTTTTTACGCCATTGCTTCTTTCTTCATCACAACCGGAAAAATCACCACTAACCAGCAAATCATTCCAAACTGTCCATTCATCAATAATTCTCTCGACTGAAAGTAATTCAGCCCCATCGATAATCCAGCCTGCATTGCCTTTTTGCCCGTTGTGTATTTTCAAAAAACAGATAAAATCTTCCGGTAAATCAACAGAGACTACTGACGATAAGGTATCAAGCTGTTTTTGCGAAGCTGGATTATTTAAATCCTTAAATGCGGTATTAAAATTAAGCGCTAACCAACGTTCAAACTTGTTCCATTCCTTTTTCATTAACAATGCCTATATATTACAATTAAATTATAAACAGCTACTCACCAACGCAACATTAGATAAAATGCACTTTATTACTTGAAACCAAGAATTACAATCATACGTACAGCATTTTAATCAAAGAAAATAAATTATTTAACGTAAATGTTCGCTTCTATCTCGTTTTTTCTGTAACACAGAATTCCATCAATGATTTAATTAAACAACCATTAACATTACCCCTCTATACCAAGGCATAAGTACCAATCTATGCTTATAAACTGACTATTTCCTTGCTATTCATTGACGCCCCCATCTTCGAATAATTTGCCACGATAATTTTATGAGGTTGTTCTCTTACTTGATTATAAAAACTCACTACTTCTGTGTTAATTTTATAATCAAATATCGTAATACATTGCATTTCTTCGGCACCTTCTTCGATATTTTGCTCAATAAATATAGGAAGATTATGATCAATAAAAGCTTTCAATATTTTAATAGCATTATTGCTAGAAGGTATTTTAAATAGAATATTCCATAGCTGACCTATCGTGAGAGACTGTAATATAGAGACTCGTTCCTCATCAAACATAAAGTCTACAAATCCAAATTCGATACAGTGACAAAAATATTCATCGTATTTATCGGGCAAGTTTCCATCATAGATAGAGGCCTGCTTTCGTATATAAGAATCCGTATCAAAGTGTTCATTAAATGGCTTTAAATCAGGCTTTATGGCTAACAACATAGATTCAACCTCGATCACGCCTGAATAATACGTTAACAAACCAGCACCTGATTGATCGAACACGTCAATTTCCGCGCCATTACTAATCAATGCTTCCATTAGACTAACTATCTCTTCACGGTAATCGTTTATCTCACCGACAACTACGTGATATATTGATAATATAGGTGTATCACCTCTCCAATTTTTTAAATTAAAATCTGCATCAAAAGAAGCAAGAAGGCTAATAACCTCAAATACATTAAGGTCATAATAGTCATTAAACGCGAACTCTCCAACAGAGTGCAAAATCGATTCGTTATCACCATTTAACCCATTCGGTGAAGCGCCTAAAACTAACGCTTTTTTGACTAGCGCTATATCTGATGTTTTAACGAGGCGATGTAAAACATGCACACCTTTTTCATTGAAAGGAAAGTTCTCATCATATTGACAGTAGTGATCGTGATAGCCATTATTTATCGCATAGGCCATTAATGGCGCATAATCACCAAAGAAGCAACGTTCAGCATTAGGAACCCCGGCGACTTTGTGTGTTATATCTATAGACGAGTGCTCAAGAATATCACAGGCTTCTTTGTACT